>ERZ772932.12-NODE-12-length-137076-cov-12.627656_pt1 | contig 137076 bp, 108 predicted proteins | sample MGYA00511684_ERZ772932 | MGnify/ENA primary metagenome ERZ772932 (study PRJEB29015, sample SAMEA2738078) | human oral metagenome | biome: human oral; feature: human-associated habitat; material: saliva | place: China | collected 2210 ...
CACCACAAAGCCGAAAAGTCGGGCTCAGACCAACTCTTTTCGTCCTTTAACCCCTATGATCAGCCTTCTGAACTTCATTTTCTAATTGCTGAGTTTGTGGAAATAACGAGTTCTGTAGAAATAAAGCAAAACCCTCACCAAACCTTGGTGAGGGTGCACTGTCTGAAAAGTACCCCCTGAGGGACTCGAACCCTCGACCTGCGGATTAAAAGTCCGTAGCTCTAACCAACTGAGCTAAGGGGGCAGGCCTGCTCACTGCTGCGCGGCTGGCATCTTGCGGATGCGAGCAACGCTTAACGGACTTTTGGAACGGCCCGCAGCGAACTGACAGCCCCCATCATAGCGGACTTGTTAGCCTACGTCTAAAAGGAGACATGTATGACCCGCCAATTCCACCGCCCCGTCCTCATGGAACCCGCCGAAGCTGAGCGTTACACCGGCGCTGAAGACACCGCCGCCACCTCCGCTCTGGCTCACCAAAGCGCCCAGCTGCTCATTGGTGGCTACCTTGGTGCGGACACTGACACCACGCTAACCGCTGCTGGGCTGCGCAAAGTTGTGGCCTCCCATGGCGTGGATGCGATTGGCGAGCTGTGGGCCACCAGCCCTGCGGGCACCTTACCTGGCGCGCTTTGGCGCCTACTACTGCTACGCGAATGGATTGAGCGCGACCCGGCCCTGGTAGAGTCGCGTTACGCCACAGTAGTAACTATTAACGACGACGCCGCTCAGGCCCGCTTTGAAGCCGCTTTATCCCAGGGGCAGCGGGTAGACAGTGTGGCCCAGGTGCAAGCCAAACTAAACGAGCTGCTGCTAGGTGGTGGGTCTGCCGACAGTCAACGGACGCCGTCGCGCCGATCCCAGCTGTACCCCACGCTACTAGCCAGCGCCGCCCTGCTAGAACGCCTCAGCCGCGCTAGTGAGCAAGACAGCTGGATTACTGACGAAAACGACCCGCTTTACGACATGGTCACCTCCCGTGCTCGCGCCCTGGCTGCCACCGCCGCAGAGCTACGTGAAGCAGCTACTAAAGCCGCCGTCGGGAAACTGGATTAATCCCCAGGGGCATTAACACCCAAATATCAGTACAATATTGCTGAAACAATTAACCTCTATCACTGACAGAATACGAGTATGCAAGATCACGCTGCACAGGATGTCGACGTCGAAGAAGCCAAGCGCACCGACGCAGCCATAGCCGCCGTTATTGAAACCGCAGACCCCCGAGATTTCGAGGATGACGCTGGCCCCGCCTATGCGGACGAGGACTTCGAAGAGGAGGCAAGCTCCGGCACTGACGCTAGCGGCGTCGAAGCTGCTATCGAAGTGCTTGAAGCTGGCGAGACTGGCGCCGACGAAAGCGTTAAGGGTGGTGTTGGGGCTGACGTGCCGCCGGCTAAAAACGCTAAGAAGAACTCAAGGCGCGGCAAGACCGCCAAGCCTTCCGGCGGCGTAAAGGCTGCTGATGAAGCTGGTTCGGCTAAAGCTGGTAGCGCTGGGGCTAAAGCTGCTGGTGCTGGGACTAAAGCCGACGGCGCTGCTGGTGGCGCTGGGGCTAAAGCCGACGGCGCCGCTAACGTGGGAGCTAAAGCCGACGGCGCTGCTGGGGCCAAGGGCACTACCGGCACTAAAAGCGCCAAGGTAGACAGTGTAAAGGCGAGCGGTAAAACCGCCGCCAATGACGCTAAAGCTGACGCAGCCAAGCGTGCCGGTGAGACAAAAGATACCAAGCCGGGCGCCGTCGTCGGTATCGCAAAAACCGCAGGCAGCACGCAACTAGACGGTGTCAAGCCAGTAGAAGCTGTAGAGGTAGTAGACCCCTCAAGTAAGGAGTACTGGGCGGACATCGACCGCCTGCAAGAAAAACTGCCCGCGCTAGACAAATTCCCCGAGCGTTTCGTAGACCGGGAACTGACCTGGATAGATTTCAATAAGCGCGTGCTGGAACAAGCCCAAGACCACAACCTGCCAGTACTAACTCGCGCCTGGTTCCTATCTATCTTCTCCTCCAACCTAGACGAGTTCTACATGGTGCGCGTGGCCGGGCTAAAGCGACGCATCGCCGCCGGGATCACCCCCGTACGCGCTTCCGGGCTGGACGCCAAGCAGGTGCTAGAGCTAATCACCTCGCGCGCCAAGAAACTCACTGCCGCCCAAGCTGAGCTATTCCAAAATGATGTACGCCCAGCCATGGCCCAGGCAGGCATCGAAATTACCGACTGGAAATCGCTGAGCCAGGAAGAACGCGACAAGCTCACCCGCTACTTCCGCTACCGGGTCTATCCGGTGCTGACCCCGCTAGCGGTGGACCCCTCGCACCCCTTCCCCTACATTTCCGGTCTGTCGCTGAACCTGGCGGTTATGCTGCGCAACCCGCGCAGCGGCAAAAACCACTTCGCCCGCATCAAACTGCCCGACTCTCTGCCGCGATTCGTGCAGGTGCCCGGGCGCGAGCTAACCAACGCTAAACCGCGCAACCTGGCGCTCATCCCACTTGAGGAAGTCGTGGCCTACCACCTGGACCATCTCTTCCCGGGCATGGAAATCGTGGAGCACCACGTCTTCCGCGTCACCCGCAACGAAAACCTCGAAGTTGAAGAGGACGACGCTGAAAACCTGCTCGCCGCCATGGAAAAAGAGCTGGGACGCCGTCGTTTTGGGCGGGTAGTGCGTCTGGAGGTAGAAGACTCCATCAGCGAGTTTGTGCGCACCTACCTGGTACGCAAGCTAAACATCACGCAAGAAGACGTGTTTGTCTCGCCCGCGCCACTGAACTTGTCTGACCTGTCCGAAATTCACGACCTGGACATCCCCGAGTTCAAATACAAGCGCTACGTGCCAGTGACCCCGGCCGGGATCAACCCGCGCGAATCGGCGCGGCCCCGCAGCATTTTCGCGGCCATCCGTGAGCACAACATTTTGCTGCACCACCCCTACGACGCCTTCTCAACCAGCGTCCAGGAGTTCATCTCCCAGGCCGCCCACGACCCCAAGGTACTGGCCATCAAGCAGACCCTGTACCGCACCAGTGGCGACTCACCCATTGTTGACGCCCTGATTGAGGCTGCTGAACTGGGTAAACAGGTTGTAGCCATTGTGGAAATCAAGGCCCGCTTTGATGAAGAAGCCAATATCGTGTGGGCACGCAAGCTGGAGCGGGCCGGTGTACACGTGGTTTACGGCATGATCGGGCTTAAAACCCACTGCAAGCTGTCACTAGTGGTGCGCCAGGAAACTGACGGCCTGCGCCGCTACTGCCACGTGGGCACGGGCAACTACCACCCCAAGACCGCCCGTGGCTATGAGGACCTGGGCCTGCTGACCTGCGACCGCGACGTCGCCCAAGACCTGACCACGCTGTTCAACCAGCTTTCAGGTTATGCCCCGCGCGCCCGCTTCCGTCGCCTGCTGGTAGCCCCGCGCGGCCTGCGTAACGGGCTGCTGGAACGTATCAAGCGCGAAATTGACAACCACTTGGCTGGGCGTGAAGCCTGGATCAAGATCAAGGTTAACTCCATTGTTGATGAGCGCATTATTGACGCCCTCTACCGGGCCTCGCGTGCGGGTGTACGCGTTGACCTGGTGGTTCGCGGTATTTGCGGGATCCGCTGCGGAGTTGAAGGCTTAAGCGAAAACATTCACGTCACCTCAATCCTGGGCCGCTACCTGGAGCACTCGCGCATCTACGCCTTTGCTAACGACGGCAACCCCGAGATTTTCATTGGTAGCGCTGACCTGATGCACCGTAACCTGGACCGCCGCGTGGAGGCCCTGGTTAAGATCACCCAGCCGGATCTGGTGGAGCGCCTGCATTGGCTGATTGACCTGGAAACCTCCGGCCGCATCAGCGCCTGGCACCTACTTCCTGACGGCACCTGGCAGCGGCGCACTCATGACGACGACGGACAGGAGCTTGAGGACGTGCAAAACGTGCTGATGTCCCAGGCCCGGGCCCGGGTTAAATGAGTCTTGTAGCTAAGGCTGGTGCGCGCAGCAAGCAGCAGGCCAAGCAACAAGGCAAGCAACAGACCAGGCGCCGCAAGAAAAGCTTGCGGATCAAGGCCTCACGCCGCCCGCCGGTGCTAGCCGCCGGCGCGCTGGTGTGGCGTCTTAAAAACGATAAGCTGCAAGTGCTGGTAGTGCACCGACCGCGCTATGACGACTGGTCTTTCCCCAAGGGTAAAGCCGAACCCGGTGAGTCCATGGTGCTCACCGCCATCCGAGAAGTAGCTGAGGAAACCGGCCGCCAGATTGTGCTGGGGCGCTACCTGGGCAAGGCTCGCCGTCGTCTAGTAAGCGGACGCAAAAAACGCACCCTGTACTGGGCGGCCCAGGTTTTACCTGAGGCTGGCCCGGGGGAGGGGCTGCGAGCTGCGGTAAAACCCGCGTCCAAGCGCGAAATCGACAAGGTGCGCTGGTGGAAGGTGAAAAAGGCTGCCCGCAAGCTCACCCACGCTGACGACAAGCGCCTGCTGGCGCGCCTGGTGGACTGGTATGAAAGCGGACAGCTGCAGGTGCACAGCTTGGTGCTGGTGCGCCACGCCAAGGCGGTTAGCCGCGCCACCTGGGGTTATGGGATTAATAGCGAGATTACCCGGCCTTTGGTGATGGGTCGGGGGCAAGCCCAGGCCCGGGACGTTGCGGCTCTGCTTAGCGCCTATGGGGTAGGGGAACTGGTTTCTTCGCCCTGGAGGCGCTGCGTTGACACCCTGGCGCCCTATGCGCATGGCTGTGGCCTGGATTTGCACAGTGACGAGGCATTCACCGAGGTCAGTGCGTTGACGGCGCCTGAGCTGATGCAGGCTAGTTTCCGGGATCTGCTGGAGCGCGGGTCTGCGCTTGATGGCCCGCCGGAACCTGAGGCTGTGGGGCCGCAGGGCCGCGAGCCTGGGCTTGCACTTGCGGAGCAGCCGGAACCTAGCTATCCGCTGGCGCTGTGTGTGCATAGGCCCTGTTTGCCGCTGCTTTTTGAGACTCTACGTGAATATATGGGCCCTGAATTAACCACCAAACTCCCTGACAGTGATCCTTGGTTGCGTCCAGGCCAGGCGGTAGTGGTGCATTTGCGTCGCCGGCCTGCTTCGGTGCAGTTAGGGGCGACGCCGGAAGGTGACGTTGAAGCTGGGGGCGGCGGCGACGTCGTCGTTAAGGGCACCCAGATAGTGGCGCTGGAACTGCACTAAGAACTGCACCAAGGCGCGGTAGCTGTACTGATATCCGCCCAGGTGCTAGGCCACGGCTGGCAAGACTAGCGGTGCTAGGTGATGGTGGCCTGCGTGGCTGCCAAGCAGAGCTGGTAAGACTAGCGGCTGCTGGGGTGCGGCCGCCACCACGGCCACTAGGTCACGGCCGCCACCACGGTTGCCAGGATGAGGTTGCCAGGATGCGACTGTCGGGGTGTGGTGGCCAGGTGCAGTTACTAGGGTGCGGTTACTTATAAAACCGTCCGTTACTGGGAAGTCGTCCGTTCCCTATAAAACCCCATGGAAAAATCATAGGGAAGGGATGATTTTGCCTGTGTTTGTGTGCCTGTGTTGTAGGCAGCAAAAAGGGGCGTACCAGTTAAAACTGATACGCCCCTTAAAGTTTGCCTGCCTCAGCAAGGCTGGGCATTAGATGTGGTCGTGGACGCTAACCGGGCAGCGCTTGCCGTCCTCGTCCGGTAGGCTGTCGTCCAGACCGGGGTTACCGGTCACGGTCAGCTGCCAGTACATGTTACGTACGCTGGAACGGTGCAAGTAAACCAGCTTGCCGTTGGGCATACGGTAGGTGATCACGAAGACCGGCATGAAGATCAGACGGGTCAGGGTCTCAGACAGACCGGTCTGGTTCAGGGTCAGGGCCATGGCGAAGGGGCTGTCAGCGGTCAGCTTCCGGCCGTCAGCGGACTTGGTCCAGGTGCCGTGGTATTCACCAACCCAAGCGTTCCACTTGGTGTTTAGGGTGTTCTCAACGGTGCCGTTCAAGGTAGTCAGGTCAGTGAAGTCACCAGCGTCAACCTTCTTGAGCACCGAAGCGGTGTCGGGGCTGTTACGCAGAGCGGTCATGGCCTTCTGAGTCAGCGGAGTCCAGGAACCGTTGGTGGCCCAAGAGTCCCAAGGGTAGCCACCCTCGTTGCTGGAGGCAATGTTGGTGAAAGTCGGGGTGTCGCCGTAAGCAGCCTTCGGCAGCAGGAATATAACCTTGGTGCTAACGATGCGGGAGGGGTCCAGCGCAGCGCCACCGGGAGCAACGGTGATGTCCAGACCATTCTCGCCGGCGTCAGACTTGGCACCGAAGTAGAACTTGACGCCCTGACGCTTCAGGTAAGCGGTACCAACACGGGCAATGCTGGGGTCGTTAGTAGCCCAGCCGCCACCCAGGGTGTGGTTCCAGTCGATGGCGCCGTTAACGACGTAGGGCCAACCACCGATTTCCTCACAGGTTAGGCCCTTACGGCCGGCAGCAACACCTGCAGCGTTGATGTTTTTGGGGGTGCCGCGCATCTTCATGTACATCTGGGCCACGGGGATGATGTCGCTGGGGGAGGTGGCGGCCTGGGCGGCAGCCTCGGCGACTAGAACAGCCGGAGCGGCCCAGGCAGAGCCCTTAACAAGGGTACGACGCTTGATTTCAGTCATTATTAGAGAAATCCTTCAAATGGGTAGGGGAAGATATGTGGAGATTACATCCAAGGGACCGAGCAAGACTTTACCTGGTCAACTACTTGAATGCTATGTGATCTAAGTCTTTTGCGATTGTGAGACCGTCTAGATTGGCCTCTGAAAGGTCTCAAATTTGCAACAAAATGCATTAAGCACCTTTATAAACTCCACTTGTTGACCAACTCGTCACATAGTCAAGTAAGTAGGGGCTAATTGCCCAACATGTGGATTTGGGATAAATTCCCGTAGCAATGGTGCCCACCTGCTTAGACTCCGGTCTAAACTAGTGGTACCCCTCCCAACCGTCCCACGGAAGTCATATCTCCCCCCGCCCCAAAACCGGTGTGACGCCGTCGTCGGTCTCCCTTAAACAGAACTATATCTATGTCAAAAATAGGAGACAGACATGCCTAGCGGTGTAGAACGTCGGCAGGTGCTGCGTGGAGCAGTATGGGCTGCCCCAGCAATTGCGGTGTGCGCTAGCGCCGCAGCCGTCAATACCTCTCAGCTAAACCCGGTATATTCCGGTTATAGCTGGAACCAGGGCGCTCCAGCCAACATCCCTAATGGCTACGACCCTCGCCAGGAACGTGACGCGCGCATCAATGCTGATCAGACCTATTACTTCGGGTTCTATAACAATGGCTCCGATGGTAATGAAGAATTCGGTCCGGTTGGTTGGCCTAACGTTGACGGCTCCACTTACCCCTCTAAGGACACTGGTCTGGCTAGCCCCAATACTGGTACGCCGGCCAACCTAACTGGCCTGTACCAGGTATTCTGGATTAACACGGCGGAGTACTCCAATGTCGACTGGCAGCCGGTTACCGGCAATACCGATGGCATTAACTGGCCTACCACCTCGCTGAACTTTGCTTCCTGGTCTAAGCCGGAGGCTAAGACCCTGGCTGGGCTGCTGGCTGACTCGCGCTTTAACGAACATGCCAAGGCGGTTCAGGCCAAGCTGGGTGCGGATATCAGCAACTGGACGCCTTATGTGTCCACGTTCTCGGGCACCTGGCGCTATGAGAAGAGCGATCTGCGTGCCAAGACTAACGCCCACTTCGCTGCAGTGCTGCACGTACACTCCAACAACACTCCGCTAACCTCCTTCCCAATCGTTATGGGTGCAGTGGTTACCATGAGCGAAATCGGTAGCCAGAATGCCATCACTAACGCCAACAACTCGCCTGTCCTCAACCGCATCCCGCTTTCTGGCGTGGTTAAGGCCGGCGGTCACTAAGGTTTATCGCTAGGGTCTTAGCCGCCTCATCTAAACGGCGGTTCCCAAGGGTCGCGCCACTGAGTGCGGCCCTTGGTGTTTTTCAGCCGGCTTGATGGCTAAGTGGCTTGGCGGCGACGGCGCTTAGCTGGACTGCTTGCTCGCGGCTGGTTTTGGGCGTGGTTGGCGCCAGGCGTGGTTTGCGCGGCCTGAGTAGGGGGAGATTTGTCTGCGTCAGTGCAAACTTCGCTCATAGTAGAGGCGGGCAAATGCTTTAGGTAGCTAAGGGGCAAAGTGCAACAATTGAACTATGAGTGGATTTGAGGTGCCTGACTATACGCAGGCAATCAGTCAGTTTGTTGTTGATTCTCCCACCAGCTACCACGCCGCCCAGGCTGTGGCCGCCCGCTTGGAAAAGCGCGGGTTTAAGGCTGTAGATGAGACTGTGGCTTGGGATAGTTCCATTCCGGCTCGCGGATATGTGATTCGCGACGGCGCCATTGCGGCCTGGTGTCTGCCTAGCGCCCCTAGCGAGCGCACTGGCTTCAGGATTGTTGGTGCCCACACTGACTCTCCGGCGCTCAAGCTCAAGCCCCAGGGTGCGATTGTGCGCGAAGGCTGGGAAATGATCAACGCCGAAATTTATGGTGGCGCCCTAGAAAACTCCTGGTTGGACCGTGAAGTTGGTTTGGCAGGACGTCTGACCACCTACGACGGCGCCGTCCACCTGGTGCGTACTGGCCCCATTGCCCGCACTGCGCAGGTGGCTCCCCACCTGGACCGTAGTGCGCATGAAAACCTGCACCTAGACCGTCAGGCCCACATGCTGCCGCTAACCGCCCTGGCTGGCGAGGCGGTAAGCTGTCACGACATTGAAAACTACCTGTGTGAGCAGGCTGGCATTAGCCCTGATCAGCTAGCTTTCCACGATGTGTTCACCTACTTGGTGCAGCCCCCCAGTGTCTTTGGTTTGCACCAGGAGTTCCTGGCCAGCTCGCGCCTAGACAACCTCTCTAGCGTTCACGCCGGCCTGGTTGCCTTGGAAAACCTGGCTGGTACAGAAACTGACGCTGCGGTGTTTGTGGCCTTTGACCATGAAGAGGTGGGTAGCGGCACCCGTTCGGGTGCGGGCGGCCCCTTCCTGCAGGATGTTTTGCACGGCCTAGCTGCGGTTATGGGCTTCGTGGGCGACGGCGAGCGGGCTTTGCTGGCTCGCTCTAGCTGCATTAGCGCCGACGCCGGACACAGCGTTCACCCCAACTATGGTCAGCTGCATGACCCGCAGGTGCGTCCGCTTATCAACCACGGGCCACTGCTGAAGATTAACGCCCGGCAGCGCTACGCCACTGATGCGGTAGGTGGGGCTATTTGGAAGCGTGCTTGTAAGGCGGCAGGTGTACCCACGCAGGATTTCGTTTCCAACAACTCCGTGCCTTGTGGTACCACCATTGGTCCGATTACTGCCTCGCGTCTAGGCATCACCACTGTTGACGTAGGTATTGCGCTATTGTCTATGCACTCTGCCCGTGAGATGTGCGGTGTTGAGGACGGCCCCTACCTGGCTCGCGCTCTATACGCCTACTGGGCCGAGAACTAAACCAAGTCGCGCACCAAAGTTGCGCCAGCCAAAACTGGCAGAGCGGCGTAATAAACAGCGTCAAGTTTGCTGAAGGTGCACCAGCCAAAACTGGCTAGCCAAAACTGCGCAGTGAACGACGCCCAATAAAACGTGGGGCCGCGTATGCCGTTCGGTATACGCGGCCCCAACGCTAGTCATGTTCACTAGTCAGACTAACTAGCCGTGTTCGTTGATCATATGAACTAGGCGGACTCGCTAGTCACACTAGCTAGGTAGACGCACTAGTCATCATTTTGACTATATGTATGCATTAATGTTGTCCGTAGACATTCTGGTAGCGATCATTAAGCCGCTTGATCATGTCATCAGGTATCCGCTTAATTTCACCTAGCGTACGTGCCAGATAAGCCGTGCGGGCTACCTCTTCGCACATTACTGCAGCTTTTACGGCGCTACGCCCATCCTTACCTACGGTGAAGGGACCGTGGTTGGCCATCAACACCGCCGGTGAATGGCAGTTGCGTAAGGTTTCAACAATTCCGCGCCCGATCGAATCGTCGCCGATAATCGCTAGCGGGCCCAGTGGAATGTCACCACCAAACTCATCAGCCATCATGGTTAGACAGCAGGGGATAGGCTCGCCAATTACCGCCCAAGCTGTGGCGTAGGAGGAATGGGTGTGCACCACCCCGCCAACTTCAGGCATGTGCCGGTAGACATAGGCGTGAGCTGCCGTATCCGAGGAAGGAGCAAGCCCGCTATCGTCGTCGTCAAGTATCTGTCCTTGCAGGTCACACACCACCATGTGGGCAGACTCCATACCCTCATAGGGCACACCGGAAGCCTTAATCACAAACAGGTCTGTGCCCGGCACACGTTCAGATACGTTACCGGCGGTCCAAACCACCAGCTCCCAGGCAGGTAGTAGCGCGTGTAGCTCGGCTACTACCTGCTTGGTGCGCTCTACCTGAGTGCGCTGGGACTGGCTTAAATCTGCAAGTTTCATTCCTGCGGCTTCTTAGCAGCCGCGCGCTTGCGTTCAACCGCGCGGCGACGAATGTCCTTGAGCCGGTGCATAACCTCGTTTTCGCCGCGACCGAAGTAGTCGTGCAGCTGACGGTACTCGTTGAAGAGCTCGTCATAGCGGGCGGTGCGGTCATAGTTGGGCACGTAGGCGGCCGAAACCTTGCCACCCATGGCCAGTGAGGCCTCCTTAATGCTGGGGTAGAAGCCGGCAGCTACCGCCCCGTGAGCAGCAGCGCCTAGCGCCCCACCCTGCTTGGTGGTGGCCACGCTCAGCGGCACGCAGGTGATGTCAGCCAGGGTCTGCATGAAGAACGGGTCCTTGATCAGGCCACCGCTAGCTACAATCTCATCAATCTTGACGCCGGCGTTGGTGAAAGACTCGATAATAGTGCGGGCCCCGAAGCAGGTGGCCTCCACCAGAGCCCGGTAAATGTCCTCAGGCTTGGTGGTCATGGTGATACCCAAAATGGCGCCAGAAAGCTCAGAGTCAACCAGGATCGAGCGGTTACCGCTGAACCAGTCCAGAGCTACCAGGCCGTGCTCACCAATCTCCTGGGCGCGGGCCTTTTCGGCCAGCAACTCAAAGATGCTGATGCCGGCCTTTTCGGCGGCAACCACGTAGGAGTGGGGCAGGGCGTTGTCCAGGTACCAGGCAAACACGTCACCCATGCTGGACTGGCCGGCCTCAAAGCCCCACAGCCCATCCACCACGCCGCCGTCGACACACCCGAACATACCCGGAACCTCACGGAACTGCGGCCCAGAGACGATGTAGCAAGCAGAAGTACCCAAAATAGCGGTTAGCTGCCCCGGCTCCACAGCCTGCACAGCCGCAGCGGTTACGTGGGCGTCAATGTTACCGGTGGCCACGCTAATGCCAGGCTCCAAGCCCATCCAGGCGGCGGCGTGGGCGGTAAGCTTACCGGCCTCAGCACCTAGCGCCAGCACCTGCCCGGGCATCTTTTCGCTAAATACCTTGCCAAAACCAGGCGAGAGCAGCTCCAAGAACTCCTCGGAGGGGTAGGCGCCGTCCTGGAAGTTACGCTTGTAACCAGAGTCGCCAGCGGAGTAAACCAGGTTGCCGGTCATACGCCACACGATCCAGTCCAAAGCGTCCACAAACACGTCAGTGTCTGCATAAACCTCGGGGGCCTTCTCATAGGTTTCTAACACCTTGGGTAGCAGCATCTCTGCAGACAAGATGCCACCATAGCGGGCCAGCCAAGACTCACCGCGCTCCTTAGCCAGGGACACAATACGGTCAGCCTGCTCCTGGGCGCCGTGGTGCTTCCACAGCTTGACGTAGGCGTGCGGGTTGTTGTTGAACTTAGCCAGGTCACACAGCGGGGTGCCGTCCTCTTTAGCGGCAATTACCGTGGCTGAGGTGAAGTCAATACCAATACCCTTGATCTGGGCCGGGTCCACCATGGACTTGGCGATAGCCTCAGGTACGGCGTGCTTTAGCACCTCAATGTAGTCGCGCGGGTTTTGCAGGGCAAAGTCAGCAGGTAGCTTCTGGCCGTCAGCCACGCTCAGTACGTCATCCATGACGGCGTTGGGGTACTCGTAGACAGCAGCGGCCTTTTCTAAACCGTCAGTCACGCGCACAATCGCCGCACGCCCAGATAGCGTGCCAAAGTCAATACCTAGAACGTAAGTCTCTTCCATGTTACTTCCTTGTGTTAGGGGCTTGCGTTTTCAGTTTTCAGCACCGCTGACGCGGTCGGTGGGTACCGGTGCGCTAGCCCAGTACCCGCCAGGGGCAAAGAGTTCGTCTACGCACTCATCCAAAATGCCCAGCTCCCACAGCACATCCAAAATGGTGTAGCGGGTGCGGATCATCTGGGCGCGGGTGTAGGTTTCACGCATCTTTTCCAGGCTGATACCAATCTGGGCCGGGTGGTAGATGCCGCCTACAGTCTTGAGTACATCGGCGATTTCCTCAGCGCTAAGCAGCTGTTTGGCTGAGGTTTCCTTGATTTGTGGCCACAGCTTTTGCAGGGTGTGGATGCGCTCGCGCAGCTGCTGGGGGGTCAGATACTTGGCGTCGGTCTGCACCACGGCGGCCTCAAGCAGGCCGCTGGGGGCGCTTTGGTTCCACTGACGCACGTGGGCTTCCATACCTTCACGGGTGGGCCAGGCGGCAATGCGGGCTTCGACGTCGAGGTCGCTGATGTCTTTACGCAGGGCGACGTCGTACAGGGCGCAGATAGCTACCGTGCCCAGACCCACCTTGAACCCGTGAGTCAGCGGCGGCTCCCAGTCCAGGCCGTGACCTTCCATTTCCCACAGGTGCGAGAACTGGTGTCCGGCGCCCGAGGCGGGGCGGGAGGACTGGGCGGCCTGCATGGCTAGGCCACTCATTAGCAGCCCGGCGGCCAGACCGGCGGTGGCGTCGGCGTCGCCGGCACGCAGCTGGGCGGGCTGGCTGATAGCTTCACGTAGCGGACCCTGCACTAGCGGCCACACCTGGTGGTTGATGGCTTCTACACCGAGCATGTCGGCAATGATCCAGTCCTCACCGGCGGGGATCTTCTCGATCAGGTCGCCCACGCCGGTGGCCACTAGACGCTTGGGGGCGGCAGCCATAATGTCCAGGTCCGCTACGACGGCGGCCGGGGCGGGGCAGTTGCGGGTGATCTTGAAGCCATCCTTAGAGATTGAGGCACCAAAGGAGGCGTAGCCATCCATGGAGGCAGCGGTGCATACCACCATGTAGGGGCGCCCCAGCTCGCCACTGGCTAGCTTGGTTAGGTCGTTGAGCACACCCGAGCCCACCACAATGGCGATAGCGTCTAGGCCGCGTAGCTTTTCGCGGATAATTTCCACATTGTCGTAGCCGCCGTAGAGGGTGGGGGTGCCGGGGAAAATAATGTTTTCTTCCAGCTCCACGCCTGCTTGCTTTAGGGAGTCGACGACGGCAGGGCCAGCTGCTACCGGCTCGCCGGCGGTGGTGGTGGCACCTACTGCGTTGAAGGTGTTGTCATCGCCCACCACCACGGCGCGTTTGCCGGGGAAAGTGGAAGCGAATACTTCACCGGTGCGGTGCACAGCGCCGCGCCCGAAAGCTACGGCCTTGGTGTCGGTGGCGTCTTTGAGTGCCTCATCCAAGAGGGCCGCTAAATCAGTCATTGATTTTCTCCTTCGAAAGTTAACTAGTTGAATGCGGTAGACCCCCGCGCTCTTTAGTGGCGACCGCCAAAGAACTTGTCCCAGGGGATCTCTAGCGGGGCGTCGTCGACAATGATGGCGTGTAGCGCACGCAGCAGCGGGAAGTCATCTTCACTGATAACCCCACGCTCTGTCAGCGGCGCCAGAGCCCCACCAATCACGCGAATGGCGGCCACACCCTCCATGGTTACCCCCTTCATGTGAGTGTCACGCACCTCAGAGAAGGGGATGCCCTGGCCCACGAACTTGCCGGCGCGCACATTGCGTCCACCCATAGAGGTGACGAACATGTCGCCGACGCCGCCTAGGCCCTTAGCGGTGGTTACGTCGCCGCCCAGCAACTCAATGAACTGGGTGAGCTCAGTTTGCCCCTGGGCGAAGATGGCGGCCCCGTAGTTGTACATGCGGTAGCGGTCGTTTTCCTTGCCAGCCTTGGCTAGCAGGCCGTCAGCGAAACCGGCGGCGAAAGCATAAATGTTCTTGGTGGCAGCGCCTACCTCGTGACCAATGAAGTCCGTGGAAGTCCAGATGTGGTAGTAGTCGGTGGCCCACATTTGCTGCAGTTCATCCAGGCTGGCCTGGTCCTCACCACAGAACACCACGCAGGTATCGTGGCCTACCGCCAGCTCGCCGGCGATCGAGGGGCCCACAATTGCCGACCAGGTCACCTGGCTGGCTAGAGGCTCACCCACGGCTGCGCGCAATACATCAGGGAACATGGTCAGCGTGCCGTCCTCAGCGGCCTGCATACCCTTGGTGATGGACAGAACCTTCATGCCCGGCTTTAGTAGCGTGGCCAGGTGCGCCCCGGCCCAGTCAACTCCGAAAGAGTTAACGCCGCTCATGGCCACATCTGCGTCGGCAAAAGCGGCCTCAGCTTCTTCTAGCTGGAAGGCGGTTACATTCTCAGGCATTTTCAGCCCCAGCTCCGGGTGGATGCCGGTGCGCTGAATTGAGTCAATAATGTCTCGGTCTAGGTGGGTGCCTACCAGATTCACCTGGTGCCCATTGTCAGTCACTGGGAAGGTCAGCGCCGACGCCATAATGCCTGCCCCGAGAATTGCAACCGTGCTCATACAAACTCCAAACCCCATTGTGCAGTTAGTGATCTGTGGATCACAGTTCAGAATTTTGCTCGCTGGGCTGTAAAGACGGGGAAAAGACGGCAATGTGGGCACTTTGTAAATGCAACAGCGCACGAGCGTGCAACTGCCTGCGCGGGCGTGGACAGGCTGCTGTTATTTGCTAGCGCTTAGAAAATCCCTGTTCAGGGGCGGTTAGCGAAGTGCTCTAGTAGGTTCGCGTCGCCACCTACCACCAAAATATCCTCAGCGCCCACCATGGTTTGTGGGGTGGCGTACTCAAAATGCTCACCTGGGCTCATCAAACCAATGATGGTTACCCCATAGCGCGAGCGCACCTTGGACTGGCCGATAGTGAAGCCGTGTAATTCGTGCGGCGGACGCATTTTGATAATGGAAAAGCCGTTCTTTTCCATTTCGATGTAGTCCAACATGCGTCCGGACACTAGGTGGGCGGCGCGTTGGCCGGCGTCGTATTCGGGGTAGACCACGTGATTGGCGCCGATGCGGTGCAAAATGCGCCCATGCGTAGCGCTGATGGCTTTGGCCCAGATTTGGCCGATGCCTAGCTCTACCAGGTTGGAGGTGATTAGCACGGAGGCTTCCAGGGAGGAGGCCACCCCCACTACGGCGGTGCCAAATTCGGTGGCGCCTAGCTGTTCTAGGGCTTCCATGTCGGTGGCGTCAGCTTCAATTAGGGGGATGCGTCCGGACCATTGGCGTACGGTGTTGGGGTTGTGCTCAACTGCCAACACTTCGCGTCCTAGACGGTCAAGGGTGGCGGCGACGGCGGTGCCGAAGCGGCCAAGGCCGATTACGAGTGTGGAGTCTTGATGGTTCACCTGGGGCATGGTTCTAGTTTAAGTCTTGCTGTGATTTTGTCTTGTTTGGTCTGGGCGGCGCTAGCGGCGACGGCGCGGGGCGGCCAGGGTGGCTGGGCGCTGCAGGGGAGCGGCGGCGTCGTCGTTTTGGGGCGCTAGCCGATCATGGGGCGCTCTTCAGGGAAGCGGATGGCGCGGCGTCGATCCCGCATGGCCAGGGCGCTGGCGGCGGTCATGGTGCCGGTACGTCCCACAAACATAAGCACCACCACTACATACTTGGCTTCAAGTGGCAGTAGCGGCGTGATGCCGGTAGACAGGCCCACGGTGGCGAAAGCGCTGATCACTTCAAATAAGACAGTGTCAAGGGAGAGGTTGGTTAGCCATAGCAGCATTAGGGTAGCTACCACCACGATGGAGGCGCCCACGAAGGCCACGGCCACCGAGACGCGCACAGTGGAGGTGGGTAGGCGCCTACCAAACACTTCAATGTCGCTGTCGCCGCGCGCTTCGGCCACGATCGCCAGCACCAGCACAGCCAGGGTGGTGACTTTAATGCCGCCGGCGGTGGAGGCTGAGCCACCCCCAATAAACATCAGGGCGTCTTGCAGCAACCAGGTGGTTTCGCGCATCAGCGAGGTGGGAATGGTGGCTAGGCCGCTAGAGCGGGCATTTACGGAGTTGACGATGGCGGAAAGAACCTTGCCGCTGGTGTCTAGCTGGCCGTAGGTGAAGGGGTTGGTCCACTCAAAAGCGGTGATAGAGATGGCGCTAATTACCGAAATAATTACGTAGGTGGAAATGGTTATTTTGGAGTGCAAAGACAGCTTGCGTGGCATACGCCAGTTACGATGCACATCCAAAATCACTGGGAAACCAATGGCCCCCACAAAAGTACCTATGGCGATAGGTAAACACATCCACCAGTCGCTAGCGTGGGGTGCTAGGCCATCGGGCATAATCACAAAGCCCGCATTATTGAAAATGGATAAGGCCATGAAGAAGGCATACCAAGCGCTTTTAAGTAGCGGGTAGCCTAGCGTTAAAAAGCGCGGGAACAGCACTAGAGCTAGGGTGGCCTCAACCGCCAGGGAGGCGATAATTACCGCGCGCAGCAGCGAGCCGACGTCGCCCAAACGGGACTGGTGCTCATCGGCGGTAAGCATTCGCTGGAACAGGCCCACATGGCGCGAAACTGCCAGGGACAGCAGCGAGGCAATGGTCATAACCCCCAGCCCGCCCACGGCGGTAGCCAAAATAATGCAGGCCTGGCCGAAAGTAGACCAGTAGGTGGCGGTGTCCACAGTGGTTAGGCCGGTTACACAAACCGCGCTGGTGGCAGTGAATATGGCGTCAACGAAGGGGGCACGCTCGCCGCTGGCGGTGGCAATAGGCAGCTCAAGTAGGCCTGTGATAATGACGATAATTGCGGCGAATAGGCACGTGGCTAGGCGGGCGCTGGAGTGGCGTCCAACTCGCTCCAGCCAGGTGCGTATATCGGTAAACGCCCGCACAGCACGCGAAAACAAAAGGTCACCTTACGTTTTGCAGGGAGCATGGGGGCTAGCGGCAGGGCGCTTGGTAGCTTGCCAGGTCTGCCGGTAGGTGCCCACACGTATCTTTCTTTACTTACCTTAACCCAGTTGGCATCTGGGTAGTTGGCCCTAATTTATGTGGAGGTTTCCAATTTGGCTGATAGGCGCCGTCACTGTAGTTAAAACGAGATTCAAAACGGCTGTATTTGCCAGCTTAAACCGGTATAGTTACATCGATCCCGCCAATGCGGGCCCAACCCAAGGACAGGAATCAGCGCGATGGCACAGCCTCAGACTCCCGCCTTCATGACTGTGGCGGAAGTAGCCTCCATGATGCGGGTGTCCAAGATGACCGTGTATCGCCTGGTGCACTCGGGTGAGCTCCCCGCAATGCGTGTGGGACGTTCTTACCGGGTGCCCGTGGCGGCTGTCCAGGAGTTCATGGCCAGTGGCTTAGGTGATTGGGGCCACGGCGACGCGGCTGCATTTGGCTCCTGAGACGCGTTAAACTCATTTGGTCACGTATGTGGCCGGTGTGCCCGGCCGCAACCGATCATGGTGCCGTTGGGCACGCTTAGCAAGACTGTGAGGTTCTCATATGGGATCTGTTATTAAGAAGCGCCGTAAGCGCATGTCCAAGAAGAAGCACCGCAAGCTGCTTCGTAAGACTCGCCACCAGCGTCGTAACAAGAAGTGACGCCTGGCACGTGAGTGCTTGGATGGCTGCTATCCCTAGGGTGGCAGCCATTTCGTTTATTTAAATAGCTACCTTCACGCCACGATTTACTTTATTATTGAACTACTTTATTTTGCTGGCTGCTTGGGCCGCACAATCTAGTAAGAAATGAGAGCTTTAAACATGGCCTCCAGCTGCGGCACTGGTGCAATTTCGGGTGCAATGGGTATGGGCGACGACGTCGCCGCTAGCTCTAGTGTTGCAGGCGGCTGTGGGCAGGGAGCTGCACCTAAAACGGCCGCTGCGGGCGCCGTCGTCGGCTGCGGGCAAGAAGCCACCAAGGCAGTGAGCGAGCCAGCTAGCGGTTGTGGGCAAGAAGTCGCATCTGCCGGGTGCGGGCAAGAAGCCAGCGATGCCAGCGGCTGCGGGCAGGGCGACAGGCACCTACTAACCGAGTCGCAAATGCGGGCCTGGAGAGCTTTTTTAGGGGCCAGCACACTGGTGTCGGCGCGCCTAAACCACGAGCTAGACGAGGCCGCCGCCATCTCCATGTATGAGTATGAGATCCTGGTACGCCTATTTGAAAGCGAAGCCGGGCGCGTACGCATGAGCCAACTGGCTGACCAAGTCTCCTACTCGCGCTCACGCCTAACCCACACGGTAGGGCGGCTAGAACGTGCCGGCTACGTATTGCGCTCCTCATGCCCCAATGACCGACGCGGCGTCTACGCCCACCTAACCAAGGCTGGCTACGAGTTTTTGGCTCAAACTGCGCCTATCCACCTCGACGGGGTGCGCCGCCACCTAATCGACCGTTTCACCCCCAGTGAGTTGGCCACACTAACTGAGCTGCTGGAAAAGATCACTACCGACGCAGACTCAACACGCTAAAACGTGCTGAGGCTCTGACCCTGGCATAGAATTGCCGCTATGGTGCGCACAACAATTCACGTCATGCGTCATGGCGAGGTAGATAACCCCCAGGGCGTCCTTTATGGGCGTATGCCCGGCTACCACCTAACCCCTCGCGGCCATGCTATGGCCCAGATGGTGGCAGATTACCTAGTGGAAACCGGCAAAGACATCACCGTGGTAACCACTTCACCCCTAGAGCGGGCCGTGGAATCAGGAGCCCCCACTGCCGCCGCTTTTGGCATTAACGCCGGCACTGACGCGCGCCTACTTGAGGCCGAAAACCACTTTGAGGGCGTTGCCGTAAACCGTAACCGTTGGGTGCTAGCCCACCCCGAACACTGGGCTTACTACATCAACCCGCTACGTCCCTCCTGGGGCGAGCCCTACACCCAGCTGGTGGCGCGCATGAGCGCCGCCGTGCGTAGCGCCCTGGTGCAGGCGCGCGGCCATGAGGCCCTACTGGTTTCACACCAGCTACCGATCTGGTCGCTGAGCCTGTACCTGCATGGGCGCCCCCTGGCCCACGATCCGCGCCGGCGCCAATGCTCTTTAGCGTCCCTGACCTCTTTAACTTTTGAAGACAACACCCTTGTGGGCTTGGCCTACACTGAGCCGGCTAATGCGCTGCTGCGTGAAGCTGAGGATATGGTGCCTGGCAGCGGCGTGGCCGGGCTGAAAATTGGCGACGGCGAGGGGCGTGCGTGAGCCAGTCGGCGCCGCATCCGCAGAATCAAGATCCGCTGGCTACGACGCCGTCGCAGCCAGCTGGGGCGAGCGAGCCTAGTGGCTCAGCCGCGCACGGTGAGGCAACTACGCGCGGCAGCTCAGCCATGCACGGCGGCTCGACCGAGCCAAGATACGGCGGGGCAGCTCCCGGCGAGTTAGTGCCAGCTGCTAGCCGCACCCTACAGCCGCGCCCCCAACCCCAACGCCCCTGGACCGGCCAAGACTATGTTTGGTGGAATACCGCGCAGGTGCTCACCGCTGTGCGGGCAGGTTTTAAACCCAACCCGGTCTCTCCAGTAGTTGACCCGATTCGCCCCACTCACAGCGGCGAAGTGATTCTGGGTTCTTGCGACGGGGAAATCCTGGCTTTTAAACGCGGTGACAACAGCAACTATCAGCCTATGCGCGGCTTCTTTTTAGCTGGCGGTGCTGCTGGATTAGCGCTGATGGCGGCCTTCTTTGGGGGCCAGGCGGTAGTTAATTCTCGCCGAAAACGCCGCGCCGAGCGGGACGCGGTTGAAAAATGGCGCCACCTGGCCGATGCCCGCCTGAGCGTATCCACCCACGGCATCTACCTGGGCACGCCTGACGGCGTGATGTTCATTGGCTACCAGCAGATCCGCGAGTGCCAGGTAACCGGTGTGGGTGAAGTGATGCTGGCGGCCACCAATGAGCAGGGCAACGTGCGTTTGAAAGTGCGTGGGCAGTGGGCTGAGCTAGTTATGGTTATTTGGGCTGCTTTGTTTTTGCCTGAGCATCCCCAGTTGGTAGGCCGTAGCTGGCTGCCGGGGGATTGGTTGCTGCATGCGCGTGCCTATAACCGTGAGGTGGACACCAGTAACTGGCCCTAGTTCCAGTAGCTGGCTTTAGTTTTCGGGGTGCTCGTCCTTTTTTTCGCGGCTGCCTGGGGCGGCGCTGCCGGGCTCCTTGGGCTTGCTAGGCTGGGGGCCGCTAGTGGGCTCTGCGGGGTTCTTAGCGGATTGGCCGGCCTGTTCGTGGCCGACCTGCCCATGCCCTGCCTGGGGGCGCTGGGAGCGGTTTTGTTGGAGCTGTTCGCGTTGGCGACGGCGCTTTTGGGCCTGCACCTGCTCATCTAATTTACGCAGGAAGTCAGGGTCGTCGTCGGGAGCTGCCGGGGCGGAAGCGTGGTGCGACAGATGCAGATCTACGCCTTTTTCCGCAGACCAAAGCCCGCCACTGAGTTGCCCGCCGCGTTTCTCAGCGGCGCTTACCCGGGAGGTAATGATCCAGGCCAGGGGACCAAGCATGATGGTAGAGAACATTAAAATCAGCGTAATCCACAGGTGTTTAGGCATACGCGCAGGCATATCCTCCTCGGGTGTGCGTACACAGTCAATGAGGGCATACAGCGCCAAGGCGATCACGAATACCATTAGGAAAAGCCGCATAAGTGCAGCTTAACCATATTTTTGTGACTTGGTAGTCATACCATTGAAAGCGTGAGCCTTTTTCGCATCCAGCGCACCCAGAGTGCAGCGCAAATTGAGGAGTTCGCCCAGCTGTTAGCTAGGCGCATGTCTGCGGACGCTTCCGACGTCGTCGGTAGGGGCGGGCATTTACGTAAGCCGCAAACCTCCGCTCCAGGGCTGGTCAGCCGCAGTAGTTTGAGCGCTGCTGACGTGGCCCACGCCCAGGCCCGTTCGCTGGCGAAACAGTATTTGCGCCCTAGCCGCGAAATTATTGTGCCTATCGCACCCCATGAGGACACGCGGGAGGTGGCCGCGAATTTGGCGCGGCGGATCCCGGCCCGGGCTAGTGGCCGCAGTGTGGGGGTGGATATGGTGCTGCGTACGTCTGGCTCAACTACCGGCACTGGCAAGCTGGTGGGGGTGTCTATGGATGCGCTGGTAGCGTCGGCACGGGCCACCCATAAACGCCTGGCTGGGCCGGGGATTTGGGTGCTGGCTTTGCCCGCCTATCATGCCGCTGGGGTGCAGGTTTTGGTGCGGGCGGCGGTGGCCGGCACGCGCGTGTTTAACGCCTATAAGGAGGGCGGTTTTGACCCCCAGCATTTGGCGCAGGTTATCGACGCCGCCTGTGTAGCTGCTGCTGATTGCGACGCCGGTTCTTCCTTTGACGACGACGCCGTTAGTTCCTGCGCTGGTGGCGCTGGCGGGGAGGCTGAGGGGGCGCTCGCTGCTGACGACTCCGGCAGGGCTTGCCCGGTGTATACCTCGCTGGTGCCCACGCAGTTGCGCCGGGCTTTGGATGATGCGCAGCTGCGCGGCGCCTTAGCGCGGCTAGATGCGGTGCTGATTGGGGGAGCGGCAGCTGATGCACAGCTGTTGGAGCAGGCTAAAGCGGCCGGGATTAGGGTGGTTACCACCTATGGCATGAGCGAAACTTGTGGCGGGTGTGTCTATGACGGTCAGCCTCTGCCTGGGGTGAGTATGGAGGTAGATCAGGCCACTGGGGCAATTTGGTTGTCTGGGCCGATGCTGGCCACCGGCTACCTGGGTGATGAGGAGCTAACTAGGCGCTGCTTTGTTAGCCGCCCCCAAACCCAAGTAGACCAGGAGACAGTTGGCACGAGTGAAACTGCCAGCGCGGCCGGGGAAAACGCTGAAGCAGGTAGGGCTGAGGCTGGTAGGGCTGAGGCAGGCGTTGAAGCTAGCGCTGGCGCTGGAGGGACGGATAAGCGTTGGTTTATTACCTCTGATCGCGGCCAGATTGTAGATGGGCGCCTACAGGTACTTGGGCGCCTAGATGACGTAATTATTAGCGGCGGCATCAAGGTGGAACCCGGCCCGATTGAGGCCCTACTGGCCCTAAACCCGCTGGTGAGTGAATGTGCGGTGGTGGGTTTACCCGATCTGCAGTGGGGACAGGTAGTGACCGCAGTGGTGGTGCCCGCCTCAATGCCTGGCCTGGGCCGGGTAGATGAAGGCGCTATTGTGGCCCAAATCCGTGTCTATCTGGAACAAAAACTAAGCGGCGCCCAATGCCCTAAGCAGGTGCTGCTAGCTGACGCGCTGCCCTATAAGGGTATCGGTAAAGTTGACCGGCGCGCCCTGGCTCAAAGCCTGGCGCGCCCATAGTGAAGCCAAAATAAACAGCTTGGGGGTGGAACACTGTTCCACCCCCAAGCCCTGGTTTAGCTGGTTAGCTTAGCTGTTCAGCTCGCGCTCGGCGCGCACCTGGCGGGTAGCGGCCACCAGGTTTTCCAGCGAAGCCTTGGTTTCGGCGTAGCCACGAGTCTTTAGACCACAGTCGGGGTTAACCCACAGGCGAGAAACCGGTACGGCGTCGGCAGCTAGGCCGATCAGCTGCGCCAACTCTTCCTCGCTGGGCACGCGCGGGGCGTGAATGTCCCACACACCAGGGCCAATGCCGTGGTCGAAACCAGCCTCAGCCAGCTCGGGGACAACCTCCATCTTGGAGCGGGCCGCCTCGATCGAGGTCACATCCGCATCCAGGCCCTTGATAGCGTCAATGATCTGGCCAAACTCGGAGTAGCACAGGTGCGTGTGGATCTGGGTGTCCGGGCGCACGCAGGAGGTGGCCAGGCGGAAGGAACCCACCGACCAGTCCAGGTAGTCGGCGTGGCGCTCAGCGTCCAGGGGCAGCAGCTCACGCAGAGCCGGCTCATCCACCTGGATGGCGGCAATGCCGGCAGCTTCCAGGTCGCTAACCTCGTCGCGCAGCGCCAAACCAATCTGGTCAGCAATTTCGCCCAGAGGCAGGTCATTACGCGGGAAAGACCAGGCAATGATGGTCACTGGGCCGGTGAGCATACCCTTGACCGGCTTGTCGGTTAGCGACTGGGCGTAGCTGGTCCAGCCCACAGTCATGGCGGCCGGACGCGACACGTCACCCCACAGGATCGAGGGGCGGGTGCAACGCGAACCATAGGACTGCACCCAGCCGTTGCGGGTGGCGGCGAAGCCATCAAGCAGCTCAGCGAAGTACTGCACCATGTCGTTACGCTCAGCCTCACCGTGCACCAGCACATCTAGGCCCAGCTCTTCCTGCAGCTTGATTACCGCAGCGATTTCTTCACGCATACGCTCCTGGTAGTCGGCGTCAGAAAGCTCGCCGCGTGCGTTGGCGGCGCGAGCCTTACGAATCTCAGTGGTCTGCGGGAAAGAACCAATAGTGGTGGTGGGTAGCGGAGGCAGGTGCAGGCGCTGGGCTTGGGCAGCTTCACGCTCCAGGTAGGGCTCACGGGCGCGGTCGGCGTCGGTCAGGGCGGCGGTGCGGCTGCGGACCTCGGGGCGTACCACGCCAGGGGCGGCGGCGCGCTGCTCTAGGACGCGGGTCGCCTCGGCTACCTCACCGTCGATGGCCTCCCAACCTTCATCTAGGCCGCGAGCCAGAGTAACTACTTCCTGCACCTTCTGGTCGGCGAAAGCCAGCCAGGCGTGTAGGTTTTCGTTCAGCGTGGGGTCATCCCAGGTTTCCAGGGCGGTGTCGTGAGGCACGTGCTGGAGCGAGTTGGAGGTAGCTACAGTCACCTTGGCGGCGCCCAGGGCTTGGGCGGCGGTTAGGGTCTGGCGTAGAGCAGCCAGGTCGGCGCGCCAAATGTAGCGGCCGTCCACAGCCCCAACCACCAGGGTCACCCCAGACAGGTCGGCGTCCTTAGGTAGGCTGCCGCGCAGGGTGTCAACGTGGATAGCTTCCACCCCGGTCTTAGCTAGGGCGCCTACAGCCTGGGAGGCGTCCCCATAGGGGGTGGTCACCAGGATCTGGGGGCGGTTAGTGGCTTTAGCTAGACGCTCATACACGCCCACAGCCAGTTTGGCCAGCTCAGCGCGGGGGTGCGAGAGGTTGTCGGAGGTTAGGGCCGGCTCGTCCAGCTGCACCCAGGGGGCGCCAGCCTCGTGCAGGGAGGCCAGGGCCTGCTCGTAGGCGGCCACAGCCTCATCAAGGCGGCTTAGCGGGTCAAAGTCGGGGGTGGCCGGGTCAGCCTTAGCTAGTGCCAGGTAGGTCAGCGGGCCCACCAGCACCGGGCGGGTCACGTAGCCCCACTGACGGGCCTGCACGAACTTACGGGTGACGGCGTCGTCGGCAAAACGCAGCGGAGTGTCAGGGCCGATCTCGGGGACCAAGTAGTGGTAGTTAGTGTCAAACCACTTAGTCATCTCCTCGGGGCCCACCTTTTCATCCCCACGGGCCAGGGCGAAGTAGAGGTCTAGACCCTCACGGCCGGCAAAACGCGGGGGGATAGCACCCAGTAAAACGGTGGCGTCTAGCACCTGGTCGTAAAAAGAAGGTGCGTCAGCCAGGGAGGCGTCAGAGGCGCCCAACCCCAGTTCAACTAGGCGCGCCAGGTTCTCCTGACGTAGCTTGCTGGCGGCTTCAAGCAGCTCACTCTCGCTGCTGCGCCCGGCCCAGTAGGCCTCCAGGGCGCGCTTTAGCTGACGCTGACGGCCAATGCGCGGATAGGCCAAAATGGTGGCGGTGGGGAACTGCGTAGTTGCAGCAGACATGGGTGTTCTCCTTGATTTTCTTGGATTAGCGCGCACGAAACTAGACGCACGCTAGTGGGTAGCTAATGGTTGATGGTTACGGATTGACGACGACGGCGCTGGTTTAGCGCGCAAGTAGCGGGGAGTGGTGCGCGGTAGGCTCCACACCCATTAGAGACAAAATGTCTAGTACCGGTTTGGCCTTGTTGAAGGTGTATAGGTGCACGCCAGGGGCGCCCGCATCCAAAACCGAGTGGATCAGTTTGGAGCCAAAAGCCGCGCCGAAAGCGTCACGTTGTTCTTGGTGCTGGTAGCCGGCCAAAGTGGACAACAGCTGTTCGGGCACCTCAATGCCGGTTAGGTCTTGGACGCGGCGCAGACGCGCCGGGTCGGTGGCCGGCAAAATACCGGGAACAATCGGGATATGTACGCCGGCGCGGCGGGCGCGCTCCACGAAGGAGGCGTACACCTCTGCATTCCAAAACAGCTGGGTGATGGCGAAAGAAGCGCCGGCTGCCTGCTTAACTAGCAGCCGCTCCACCTCCTGGGTGGGGGTGGTACCAGCCGCCGGGTTGCCAGCCGGGAAGGCGGCCACCGCAATGGTTAGGGGCTTAAAAGCTGAGCGCAGCGCCTCACCGGGGTGGGCGTCGCAGCGGCGCTGTTCAACCGTGCGGATCAGGTGGATTAGCTCAGTGGCACTGGCGACGCCGTCAGGGCCGGGCTCCCAACTGGTTTCGCCTGCTGGGGGGTCACCACGCAGAGCTAGGAAGGTACGCACCCCAGAGTCCAGGTAGTCATAAACCGTGGAAACCACTTCAGCGGTGGAGTTACCCACGCAGGTCAGGTGGGCGATGGGCTGGATGGGGGTGTCTGCCACCAGGCGGTGCACGGTGGCGCGGGCGTTTGAGCGGTCCTTGCCACCAGCCCCGTAGGTGACAGACATGAAGTCGGGGCGCACTTGCAGCAGCTGATCCACTGTCTGCCAGAAGGGGGCCTCCAGGGAGGGTTTGCGCGGAGGCATAACCTCAAAGGAGAGCAAGGTGGGCTCGTGGTCGTGGGTACAGGGGCAGGCGTAAATGTCGTTAGAGAAAGGCACTATGAAACTTTCGTGTTTGTGACCGTGCCTTCGCATAAGTGCATTGCGCTGGTTGCGGCGCCTGGTAGCTGCACTCAGGTAGCTACAGATATGCCTGTAGTTATGGTGAGACTAATGAATATGGTTTAGTGCGAAGGAATGGTCAGTGAATGGCGGACAACAGTGTCAGCTGCACATTCGAGCACGAATCGATCCACATACGCACATGCGTTGGGGGAATTCGAATTTGGTCCAAACACTCATAGTGGTTTGATGCTAACACATCTGAGCGGTTGTGCAATCACCAGTTTGTCTGGTGGACAAAATTGAGACTGCGCTGAGGGGTGTATTGAGGGATGCAGCGAAGGTAGCGCTGAGAGGTGCGCTGATTGCACTTAGGGGGCGCTGAAGGCTGCGGAGGCTGCTCCTAAAGGAGGTGACAAAGCGCCAAAATGCCCTGATAGATTGCTAACTAAATACCTAGGTTTTATGGGGAAGGCTCCCCATCGCGCTAGGGTGAAGGCTAGACCTAGGGTGTTTGTTGCCCTGCTTGCGCCCTCAAAGCGCGCTGGCGGCAACATAAACCTACAAATCCCCGGCCCTACCAGGCTGAACAGTGACCGGCAGCTCGCGAGCTCTGGCTGCCAGCTCCAAAATTTTCAGTGAGGTTAAAAATTGAAGCTGCCCAAGTTGGTGCGCTCCAAGCGCCAAGGCGCCGATAGCTCTGCCCATACACGTTTACGTGCAGGCATGGGAGCCCGAATTAAACTTCGCAACCTCATCGGTGCGGCCACCGCCGTAGCTACTGCCTCCGTGGTGGCCCTGGCAGTAGCCCACCCGGGCATTGTTTCCAAAGAAGTAAATCTCAACGACGGCGGCGTGTGGGTAACCAACCAGGACATGCGCCTGGTTGGGCACCTGTCTTACCAAGCCCAAGCCCTCGACGGGCGCGTACGCACCGACTCCACTAACTTTGATGTACGCCAAAACGGCGCCACAGTGTTTGTATCCAACACTGATGGCGGCTCTTTTACTCGCGTAGACCCTGCCCGCGTAGCCTTAAAAGAAGCCATTAAATTCGCTGGCGCTGACAAAATCCAGATGGGTGGCTCACGTATCGGCTATGCGGATGCTAAAACCGGCAAAGTTTGGCTAGCTGACGCCGCTCAGGCCGCCAGTTTCAACCCCGCCACCGCCTCCCCGGTGGTGACCGACATGCCCGGCGCGGTGCTAAGTATCGGTAGCGACGGCGTCGCCCACGTAGTAAGCCTAAAAGCCGGCAAAATTAAGACCCTCACTCCCGCAGGTGAGCAGCTAGACGTAAGCGAAACTAAACTGCCCAAACTCGCCAACAACGCCAAATTGCAGGTCAGCGCGATAGGTAAGCAGGCGGTGGTGCTGGACACCAAAAACAACACGCTGGTACTGCCCAGCGGAGACGCCGTTCACCTAAACGGCACCGACCTGCAGCTACAAGAAGCCGGCCCGGAAGCTAAAGACGTGCTGGTAGGCGCGCGCGGGGCGCTGCTGCGAGTAAACCTGGATGACAAAAAAGTCACCACCGTTAAAGCCAAAACCGCCCATGGTTCCCCCTCGCGCCCGGTGCTACACCGAGGCTGCGCCTACGGCGCCTGGAGCGGGCAAGGTAGCTTCCTGCGTGACTGCCCCGGCACCAAAAATGACCTGGCCCGTAAAGTTTCCACATTGAACCAGGCCAGCCAGGCAGTGTTTCGCACCAACCGCGACGTGATCGTACTCAACGACGTCAAAACCGGTGGGCTGTGGCTGCCTGATAAGGACATGGTTGAGGTAAAGGGCTGGGAAGAGGTCAAATCCAAGCTGGAAAACGAGGACGAGGAAGACGACTCCAACCAGCGCGACCAAAACGCCCCCAAAGAACACAAGGACGAAAACCACCCGCCCAAAGCCAATAACGACGAGTACGGCGTGCGCGCAGGCGGAACCGCCTACCTGCCGGTAATCAACAACGACACTGATGAAGACGCCGACGTGCTCACCGCAGCCCCGCTCAGCCAGCCCAGCTGGGGGAATGTGGCCCCGGTGCGTGACGGCGCCGCCCTGCAGGTGCGGGTAGATGCCGGCGCCACCGGCTCTAGCACCTTCAACTATGAGCTCAGTGACGGACGCGCCAACGCCCAAGCCAGCGTGCAGCTAACCGTGCACCCTGACTCGGTAAACGAAGCCCCCAAGCAAACCAACCGCTCTGTGCTAAGCCTGGCCACCGGCGCGCAGGGGCAAATCAACGTCTCTAACGACTGGCTAGACCCAGATGGGGACCAGATCTACATCAAGAGCGTGCAGGCGCCGTCCACCATGAACGTCACTTGGCGCGCTGACGGCACTATCACCATTAAAGACACCGGCACTTCCCCCGGAGATGTAAGCCTGAAAGTTATCTTCTCTGATGGGCGCGCTGACGGCGAAGGCAGCCTGAATGTGACCGTTAAGGCCCCGGGTAACCTGGACCCCATCACTAACGGTGACCACCTGGTCACCCCGGTGGGTGTATCCGCGCAGCTAACCCCCATGGATAATGACTCTGACCCTAACGGCGGCACCCTGCGTTTAACCCAGGTGGATGAAGCTCCCGCCGGCTTGTCGGTAACCAGTGACCTACCCACCGGGGTGCTTACCTTTACTCCCACTGCAGAAGGTACCTACTACCTGAACTATCAGGTTTCTAACGGCCCCAAAACCGCCTCGGGCTTTATTAGGGTTGACGCCATTAAGAGCGCAGAAAAATCTGTGCCAATTGTGCAAGACGACGTCACCTCACTACCTGAAGGTGGCTCGGCCTTGGTGGCCGCCTTGGATAACGACACTGACCCCACCGGGGGCGTGTTGTCAGTCCAGTCAGTTAAAACCCCTGACGGCTCCCCGCTGGTGGCCGCAGTTTTGGAACACCGGATCGTGAAAATCACGGCTCCCGGTGGTCTAAGCGAGCCGGCCACCTTGACCTACACCGCCGTCAACCAGTCTGGCGCCACCCAGGGCACTATCAGGGTAGTGCCCACCCCGGCAACTGACATGACTAAACCCCCGGAGCTAAACGACGACAACCTGGTGGTGCGCGTTGGTGACGTGGGTAGTATCTCGGTGCTAAACAATGACCGCTCCCCGGGTGGGCTTAAACTCACCGTACAGCCTGACCTGCAAAGCTCAGTGTCAGCCAACCTGGGTAAAGCTTTTGTCTCTGACAATGTGGTGCGTTTCCGTGCCGCTAACCAGCCTGGCTCAGGCAAGCTCATTTACACGGTGCGCGATGCCTCCGGGAACGTAGCCAGTGCCAGCGTGAACCTGACGGTGGTGGGCTCTGATCCTGAAAACGACACCGCCCCCCACCCGCAAGATGTGCAGGCACGCGCCGTGGCGGGGGAGAAGGTAACTATTCCTATCCCGCTGCAAGGTATTGATGCTGAAGGCGACTCGGTGAGCTTGACGGGCATCGCCACCTCACCCACCTTGGGTAGCGCCGAAGTTACCGGCAACTACCTGACCTACACCGCCGCTAACGGCGCAGCCGGCACAGACGTGTTCAGCTATACCGTCACCGACCGCCTAGGTCGCAGCGCTAACGGCCAGGTCAAGGTGGGTGTAAGCGCCATAGCCGGCACCAACCAGCAGCCGGTAGCTATCTCTGACTCAGTGCGGGTACGCCCCGGCGTGAAAGTCTCAGTACCGGTACTGTCTAACGACCTTGACCCCGATGGGGACCCGCTGTCACTAGTGGCTGATAATGTGCGCAGCAGCGACGACTCAATTGAGGTCAGCGCTGAGCGTTCACGAGTAGTGTTCAAGGCCCCTGAAAAGGCCGGCACCTATTCACTGCAATACGGGGTCAGCGACGGCCACTCTGAGCCGGTGATTGGCTTGGTTACCGTGGTGGTTTCGCCCGACGCCGCTCTGGTTGCGCCCATTGCGCGCGACGACGAGGTTAGCGTTGAGCAGGTACGCGCCGCTCAGGGCAGCGTGAAAGTGTCTGTGCTTGATAACGATGAAGACCCTGACGGCGATATTGAATCTGACCGTGTCACCAGCTCTGACCCGGGCGTGAAAGTTTCGGGTAAAGACCTGCTAATTGAGCCGGCCACGCAGGGGCGCTACGTGCTCTACACGGTTAACGACAATGACTCCCTATCTGCTTCAGCTGTGGTGTGGGTGCCTGGTAACCAGGTAACTAACCCTGAGCTGAATGTGTCTAAGACTCCTATCCATGTTAAGGCCGGCACTAAAACTCCTATCGCGCTAAAGAATTATGTGCGCGTGCGTAGCGGCCGCAGCGCTAGTGTGCCGAAAGATGGGCAGGCTAGTGCCTCCGCCGGTTGGGATGGCTCAACACTAGTTAAAGACTCTGCCACCTTGGAGTTTGGGGCTAAGGCTGACTATTCAGGTCCCTCCTCAATCACGGTTACGGTAACTGACGGCAGTGACGATAAGGCTCTGTCCGCCACGCTTACGATCCCGCTGATTGTGGATCCGGGCGCCGCTAACCGTCCCCCGCAGGTGCGCCCCACCGCCATTGAGGTGGCTGTGGGTGGCCAAAGCGTCAGCGCGGATATGAGCAGCTGGGTTAGCGACCTCGACGGTGATGATCCTGCCTCCATGACCTACACGGTTTCGGGGGCCGCCAATGGCATCCAAGTCAGCGTCGATGGCCACACCCTCAAGGTGCAGGCTGGCACCGGGGCTAAGCGTGGCAACAGCGCTAACTTGGCGCTGACTGTGCGCGACGCCAAGGGGGCCAGCACTAAATCGGTAATTCCGGTTAGTGTCACCGGCGCTAAAGAGCCACTGGTGCAGCTAAGCCAAGCCCAGGTGAGTGTGGATGCAGGTAAATCCACCACGGTTGACGTGGCCAACTATGCCACCAACCCCTTTACTGACACCCCGATTCACCTGGTGGGCTCACCTAGCTCCAGCGACGGTATTACCGTGCGCGCCTCGGGCACGTCCCTGACCATTAGCGCCCGAGATGGACTGCACGGCACCTACAACATCTCCTACCGGGTGGGCGATAAAACTAACGACACCGAGCGTGAAGTTTCGGGCACCATTGCGGTGAGCGTGCGCGGCTTGCCTGACGCCCCCAGTGGTGTTAGCGCCACCACTAATGGGGCCGGCTCGGTGACGGTTTCCTTCACCGCCGGGGCTTCTAACGGCGCCGACATCACTAACTTCACTGTCCACGACACAGTGCAGGGCGACCTGCTTGACTGTGGCGTGGTCACCAGCTGCATTATGGCCGGTCGCACCCCGGGAGTTACCCACTCCTTCTATGTGGTGGCCCATAACGCGGTGGGCCAGTCCCCGCGTTCTAATACCGCCAGTGTGCAAGTCAGTGTGGTGCCGACGGCGCCCGAAGCCCCCGTTGGTAAGGCTGGTGACGGCAGCGCTAGTTTCACGTGGAACAGGCCTAACTCGCCCGGTTCACGTATCACCGGTTACGTAATTACGCTCTCCCCAGGTAGGCTCAACCAGAACGTAACCGAACCTAAGGCTACCTTCACGGGCCTGACCAACGGCACGCCCTATACGGCCACTGTGCGCGCGGTTAATGCTCAAGGTGCCAGTCAGGAATCAGCTGCTAGCCAGCCGGTGACTCCCTATGGCAAGCCGGGCCCGCCCACCAATTTGACGGCAGTCAAACAGGGCCAGGGCTCAGGTGGTACCACCAGGGTACTGGTGTCGTGGAATCCGCCAGCCAACACTGGTGGACTGCCGATTTCCCACTACCTCCTTTCCTATTCCGATACCCCTACAGCCTCCAGTGCCATAGTAATTTATGGGTTAAGTAAGCCCTATGAAATTGATGCAAGCGTAGACAGGACTGTGAGGTTCGCAGTTAGGGCGGTAACTCGCGGCGGCACCTCTGAGGAAGTTTCATACACTATGAAGCTGGAGGGGAAAGTATCTGCTCCTTCAGTGTCAGCGGCCCCCAAGGCTACTGGCGCCGATAACGCGGTAAACTTCACGGTTACCAGCGGTGACAAAAATTCCCAAAACCTGGAATGGTCAACCGATCAGAACACCTGGCAGTCGGTAGCCAATAAAACAGGTAACGGCTTAACTAACGGTAAAGAATCCACTATTTATGTGCGCGCCTGTAACTCTTCAGGTAAGTGCTCTGAAGGGGTAGTGGCCGGTAAGGTGACGCCTTTTGGCGCCCCAATCTCGCCCACTTTGGCCTGCACTCGCCCTGAGGACACTAAGGTCAGCTGCCAAGTTGGCCCCGCTAACGGCAATGGACGCAGCGCCACCAGCTCGGCTTATATCAGCGCCGATTCTGGCGCCTACACCAATAAGCAGGAGCCACCGGCAGGTGGCGGCACTGTGGAATTCCAAAATGGGGTTGAAGCAGGTAAAGAAGTAAAAATCTGCACCAGTTCCAAGCAGGTAACCAGCGAGGCCGGCACCCGCGAATCTGAACCGCGCTGCCAAAGCCTAGCGGCGCCGTCGGCGGCAGAACCCAAGCCAGCCAACAACTACCAGGGCTTTGTGGACCGCTCCCAGGTAGTAAACGGCAGCTGCGGCAGCACCAGCCCCAACTGCTACCGCTACGGCGTCAAGCTGTGGGACTGGAAGGATGGCAGCACCGCTAAGTGCACCATTACCTGGGCGGGTAAAACCTACTCGATTAACGCTGATGCCGGTAAAGAAGAAAAACGCTACACCTCATTTGTAGGCGGAGTGACTCTATATGTCGCCACCAGCATTACCCCGGCGGAAGAAAAAGAAGATAACGCCGCCTTGCAATGCGAGTCAGGCACACACCAATAAACCAGCTTTGCAGCCATAAAGCTGCGTCGTCGTTATAAGCGTCAGCGAAAAGTTTTGAAAGGAATAACCCATGTCGCTCACCCAGGCTAACGCCGCCCAGTTTGCTGATCTATTTAACAAAATGGTGCTTAACGTAGGGCAGGCCTTGCTGGGCAAAGAGCAGGTAATTCGCCTGGCTGTCACCACCATGCTGGCTGAGGGGCACCTGCTGCTCGAAGACGCCCCGGGCACTGGCAAAACCGCCCTGGCCCGCGCCCTGGCGGCCACTATCCAAGGCACCCACTCGCGTATCCAGTTCACCCCTGACCTGCTACCCAGCGACATCACCGGGGTGACCATCTACGATCAGCGCAGCGGCCAGTGGGAATTCCACAAGGGCCCGGTATTTGCCTCTATCGTGCTGGCTGATGAGATCAACCGTGCCAGCCCCAAAACCCAGTCGGCGCTGCTAGAGGTCATGGAAGAGTCGCAAATTACCGTGGACGGCAAAACCCACTCCACCGGGCGCCCCTTCATGGTTATCGCCACCCAAAACCCCATTGAGCAGGCCGGCACCTACCCTCTGCCCGAAGCCCAGCTGGACCGTTTCTTGATGAAAACCTCCGTGGGCTACCCCGAGCGTGGGGCTATGGCCCAGGTGCTGGCTGACTCAGCTAACCCCGACCGCTCCGCTAAATTGTCGGCTGTGGTTTCCTCCGCTGTGGTCACCCAGCTGGCGGATGTAGCCGGAACTAACTATGTCGACGGCGCCGTACTGGACTACATTGCGGCCCTAGCTGAAGCCACCCGCCTACACCAGCAGGTGCGCGTGGGGGTCTCTACCCGTGGCGCTATCGCCATGACCCGCGTGGTGCGCGTATGGGCTGCCGCTCAGGGGCGCAACTACGTAATTCCCGACGACGTCAGGGAGCTGGCCTCAGTGGTGTGGGCTCACCGCCTGGTGTTGGATGTAGACGCCCAGTTCTCCGGCGCCAGCGCCGAAGGCGTCATTGAGCAGATTCTGGCTTCTGTCCCCGCGCCCACCGCACACAGCTAAACCATGACCGCTAAAACTAGCTCTACGCCCCCACGCGGCGGCGTCGACTTAAACTCCGGCGCAAAGGGCCAAAAACCCACTAGCTGGCGACGCCTGCGCACCCGCGCCACCCAGGTGCTCACCCCCCTGTGGTGGGGCGTGACCGCAGTGGCGCTAAGCGCGCTAGGCCTAGCCCTGCTAACGCATTGGGTGGAGCTGGCGGTGATCGGCCTGGTACTAGGCGTACTGGCCCTACTATCCCCGCTAAGCGCCCTGGGATTGGGTAAACACAACATCAACCTGTATGTGCAAAACGAGCGAGTGGTGGTGGGCGATAACGCCTACGGCGAGCTACAAGCCACCAACGCCGGCACCCGGCGTACCCGCAAAGCCGTGATGGAACTACCGGTAGGTAAATCCACCGCTGACGTACTGGTGCCCTCCCTGCGCGCCGGCCAGATGATTAGCCAGCCTCTAGCTATTCCCACCGCCCGACGCGGCTTGGTGCCAATCGGCCCAGTGCGCAGTGTTAACGGTGACGGGCTGGGCCTAGTGCGCCGCGAGCGCCGCTGGAGTCAGCGCATTGAGCTGTATGTGCATCCGCGTACGGTGGCTTTGGAAAGTGAAGCCATTGGTTTCATTAAGGATATTGAGGGCGCTACGATCCGGGATTTGTCTAGTTCGGATGTGTCTTTTCATACTTTGCGTGAGTATGTGCCCGGCGATGATCGGCGCAATATTCACTGGAAGTCTACGGCTCACACCGGCAAGTTGATGGTGCGTCAGTTTGAGGAGACGCGTCGGGCTCACCTGTTGGTGGTGTTGGATACGCGGGCGGCGTCTTGGGCTAGTGAGGCTGAGTTTGAGGTGGCTGTCTCGGCGGCGGCGTCGCTGATTGTGGCCACGATTAAGGCTAGCCGTGAGGTTACTTTGGTGACTCAGGCGGGGGTGCCGGCGTTGCCTAACCCTAAGCGGGCTTTGGATGCGTTGAGCCTGGTGGAGATGGATGGGCGTGCCGCTGATTTGCCGGAGTTGACTAAGGAGGCGGTGGCGGCTTGTCCGGGTGCCTCAGTGGCGGTGTTGATTACTGGTTCAGGGGCTGATTTGGAGCTAATTGAGCGTGCTTGGGTGCGTCTGCCGGTGTCGGCGCGTTCTTATGTGTTGCGGGTGAGCCCGGGGCGGGCGGGGCGTAACCGTTTGGGGGCAATGGATTTGCTGCACTTGGGGGCGCTTAGTGAGCTTCCGGCATTATTGCGAAAGGCGGCGCTATGAGTGTTGATGGGCTTGAGACGGTTGGTAAGCGCCGGGCTTTTAACTGGCTGGGGCTGGTTGCTTTTACGCTGCTGATGTTGGCTGCCAGTGTTAGCCATGGGGCGGTGTTTGGGGACTGGTCTGGCTATATTGCGGCCATGGGCGGCACTTTGCTGGCTGTGGTGGTTACTGGCGTCGCTTATGCGTTGGGGTTGCGGCGGCTGGAAACTATTTTGGCCCTGGTGATTGCCTACCTGTTGGGTGGGGCTTTGGCTTTACCAAATTTGGCTAGCGCTAAGGTGTTTCCGTCTTTGCAGATGGTGCAAACCCTGGTGTTGGGGGCGGTGACTAGTTGGCGTGACTTGCTGACTTTGGCTCCGCCGGCTAACGCCTATGCGGGTATTACGGTGGTGCCGTATTTGAGTGCCATGGTGTGTGCTGGCTTGGGTGCTTCGATTGTGTTGCGCCACCAGCGCGGCCAGTTGTGGGCGCTGCTTCCGGCTGGGCTGATGTTTGCCCTGGGGGCGCTATTTGGTGGTTTTGAGGCTCCCTATGGGCGCGATAGTGCGCTGGTGGGGGTGCTAGTGGCGCTGGCGTGGGCGGCTTGGGCGGTTAATAAGCGTCACGGCCGGGGTCAGCGCGGACTGATCGCTTTAGGGGCGGGGCGGCTGCGCCGTCGAGCCCGCCTGGGCACGCTGCTGATGCTGGCTTGTGCCATGGCTGCGGGGGCGGTGCTGGGCCCGCAGGTGACGGGGGCTAATAACCGTGAGGTTTTGCGTAGCTATGTGACGCCGCCGCTGAATATTGCTGAGTATCAGGCTCCGCTTACGCGCCTGCACTACTGGGTGGATACTCAAAAAGACACCACTTTGTTTACGGTTTCGGGGCTGCAAAATGGTGAGCGTATCCGTGTCGCCACAATGGACGCCTATGACGGAAACGTTATGCGAGTTGGGACGTCAGACAACGGTGAGGGTTTTAAGCGGGTTGGGGCCCAGGTTGATACGCGCGTATTACCTAAAGGCGCTAAAACCCATAACCTGACTTTCACTATGGTTGATTACCAGGGTAACTGGCTGCCAGGTGGGGGACAGGTGCGTAGCTTCACCCCGCGTAAAGGCCAGGGTTTAACTCAGGATCTGTTCTATTCATCCAATCTGGGCGCTCTGCTTAGCACCCGTACCCTGGTTAAAGGCGATAGTTACAGCGTAAATGTGGTTACTGTACCTACATATTCGGATGCTCAGCTATCTAAGCGTAGCTTTGGGAAGGTAGCAAATGGCACAGACACTAATGTGCCAGCTGTGGTGGCTACGCGTCTGCGTGAGTTTGTGGGTAACGCTAACAGCCCGCTGGCCCGTGTACGCGCCATGGCCACTAAATACCATGATGAGGGCTACTACTCTGACGGCTCAGACTCGATGGCGCGCCCCGGTCACCGCACCGCCCGCATCGATGAGCTGCTAGAACCCAACTACTACATGGTGGGTGATGACGAGCAGTACGCCGTGGCTATGGCGCTTATGGCCCGCCAGGCTGGTTACCCGGCCCGAGTGGTGCTGGGTTTCTACCCTGAGCACTACTCCAAGGGCACGTTAGAGGTTAAGGGCACTATGGCGCACGCCTGGGTGGAGGTTAACTTCGACGGCGACTGGGTGGCTTTTGACCCCACCCCGCCGCGTGACAAGAAACTGGTTAACCCCAAGCCGCAGCCCAAGCCCAAGCCGCGTCCGCAGGTGTTGCAGGCACCGCCGCCCCCGCAGGAGCAAGCTGACCTAACCCCGGATGTCTCTGACGACCGTGACACTAAGAAAAAGCATGGTTTTGACTGGGCTCACTACCTGCTGCTGGTGGGGCAGGGGCTGGGTGTGGCCGCTTTGGTTAGCTCCCCGTTTGCGCTGATTTTGGCGCTTAAAGCGGTGCGTGGGCGCCGGCGTCGTAACCGTGACGAGCTCGGTAGCGCCCTGGGTGCCTGGGCGGAGCTGGAAGACTGGATGCGCGACTATGGCATCAAGCTGCCCGCTAACGCCACCCGCACCCAGATGGCACGTTACCTGGATATTGCGTTGGCTGATTATGATGCCGCCGCCGCCCAGGTGGCGCAGGCTAAACGCGCCAAGCAACAGGCTAAACGTAACGCCCAGGCACTGGGTGGGCAGGTTGATTTGGCGCCTAAACTGCGTGGCGCCGAGGCCATTGCGGCCGCTAACGCCGCTGGTGGCGACGGCGTCGCTAACGACGGCGCCGGGGGCTTGGCAGGTGGCGCCCAGTTTGCCGGTGGCCAAGCCGCTGGTGGCGTTGGTGGCGCAGTGGCGGCGCCCCTGTACGTGCCCGTAAAGGGACGCCAAAAGCGCCGTCGTCACCCCATTAAGGCCCTTAAAGCCAAGTGGGCCCGCGCTCGCGAACGCTCCCAACGCCTAGCGCAGGCACGAACCGACGCGCTAGAGCCGGTCTTTGGCTCTAACTTCCCGCCAGGCTCGGTGCGTAACTTTGCGTTGTCAGTCAACGCGGTAGCTTTCGGCCAGTCGGAGCAGGTGAGCCTAACTACCGTTGATGGCGCCCAAAACCCCGCCAAACTGCCAGATCCCCAGGGAGTTGGGCACGAAAGTGGCTACGAAGCACCCCAAGTGGGTCGTAAGCAACGCAAGGGGCGCTTTGCAGATAAACAAAAGTCTAAAAAACGTTCAAATAACGCCAATCTGGAGCTAACTGAGCAGCAGCTTTCAGCTGATTCCCAGGAACCCTTATGGCTAGCGATGCAAAATCTTAAACAGCACCTTGGTGCCAGTAGGCGACGCACGCGTCGATGGCTAGCTGCGGTATCTCCAGTTTCATTAGGGATGCGTGTGCCGCAGTGGCTGCAGACCATGCGCGCTAACTTCAGGAGAAAGAAATGAGCCTAAATAGTCGCCCGGCCCCGGTCCCCGCGCATTTGCAGGGGACTCGGCTTGCTGCGCTTTGGCCCAGGGTATTTGCGCGTCTAATTGACTCGCTTATCTTTTCTCTAGTCATTGGCGGCGGCAGCGGGGCCGTAATGTTTTTTGGTGCTGGCAACCAATCTAACCACACCCCTTTTTGGATTAGCCTAGGTGTATCAATCGCGGTAACTGTGCTGCTATGTATTGGTTACCTGGTGGCTTTGATGCGTAGTGGGCAAACCCCGGGTTTGCGGATGCTGGGGCTAGCCTGGGCTGGTTTTAAAAACAGTGGCCCGCCGCGTGGGGCAGCTTTCAACAAGCTAGCCTTGCAGCTAGGGGTGTCCCTAGTTACTGCCGGGATTGGCAACTTAGTTATTTACGCCCTTAGCCGCGACCACCTGAACCGGTTTTGGTTTGACCGCGCTAGCGGCGTGATTGTGCTTAATGTGCGCCAAGGCGTAAACCCGGTACGGCTGCAAAGCAACCCACTGACTCTTCCTAATCAACCTTTCGCGCCCCAAACCGGGGCCGGGGCAGGGGATATGGATGAGTTCGGGCTGCACCCGCAGCTGCCTGGAGTGCAGGCGGCGGCGCACCTGGCCCAAAATTCTTTCGCCGCGCAGGCCCCCGGGCCAAATGGCGCTTTCAACCCCGGCGCTGGCATTCCCGGCGCTGGCATTCCTGGCGCTGGAGTTCCTGGTGGTGCAGGGCCTGCTAACGGTGCTCCCGGCGCGGTTAGCTCCGCCTCGGCCCCCGCCGCCTCCAGTGCCAACTTTGCCGGCGGCGTCGCCAATCAAAGTGGCGGCTTTGGCGCAAACCAAGCCAATCAGCCTCCCCAGCCCCAGCTAACCAGCCCCGGCCCTGAAGGGGGCCAACGTGACAGTGACGGGGTAATTACCTCCCTGGACTGGAACCTACAGGCTCCCGCCCAAACCGCCCCTGGTACTAGCGCTCCCAACTCCACCCAGACGCTAGGCAACAGCTACGACGAAACCATTGTTCCCAGCGCCAACACTGAAGTTGGTATGGAGCCGGTGCGCTCTAGCAACTTCCAGGCTCCCGCCCAAACCGCTCCCGCTGCCAGCGCCCCCAGCTCTGGCCAGCTGCAAGTGCCAAATAAGCCTTTTAGCGGCCCCATCCCGGTGGTAGTTCCCGACGAATTAATGGGGGAGGCAACCGCTGCCCAAGAAACTGGCCAGGTGGATATCAGCGGCACGGATTGGGATGAACACGTCACTATCGCTAAAACCAGCGTAGGTAAGTGTTTGCGCCTAGACACCGGCGACGTCATTAACGTGACCAGCGCCGTGGTGTTGGGGCGCAACCCGGTTCCCGCAGGTATGTGGGCGCAAGCTGACGTGGTGCCTGTGGCTGACCCCAACTTTTCTATCTCCAAAACTCACTTGGCGGTGCGCGTCGATGGACAGTACATGTTTGTCACCGATCTAGGCTCAACCAACGGCACCAGCGTGGTTGCCCCTGACGGAAGTCGCACACATGTGCTTGCTGGGGCTATGGTTCCAGTTACTAAGGGATATTCAATTGTTTTCGGCGACCGCCGCCTGGAGGTTGAGTGATGCGCACACGCATCGCGGTCAAATACGCCGCAGGAACTGATGTGGGATTAGTGCGTCAACACAACGAAGACGCCTACCTAGCTTCCGGCCCAGTATTTTTAGTGGCTGACGGTATGGGGGGGCACAAGGCAGGCGACGTCGCTGCCGCCACCGCCCTGGCAGCCTTCTCCGAGCTAACCCAGGACCATCTGGTTGAGCCCTCCCAGCTGCAAAAAGCAGTTAAACGCGCGGCCCGTGCAGTCAATGGCCTGCCGGGAGTGCCCGCGCCTGGCTCTACCCTGACCGGCTTGGTGCTTAGTGAAAATGGGGCTATGCCGTGCGTGCGCGTACTCAATATTGGCGATTCGCGCACCTACTACCAAAGCAAGCACGGCTTTGAGCAAATCACTAAAGACCACTCACAGGTGCAAGAGCAGATTGATGCCGGGCTCATCTCTGCCGAACAAGCCCAGCACCTGCCTGGTCGTAATGTAATTACGCGCGCGTTAGGGGCCGGTTGCGGCCCGCGTGTACGCGCCGACTATTTTGTCTTGCCTGCACGTGTGGGAGACCGCTACATCATCTGTTCAGATGGGCTTTCTTCCATGGTTACCGACACTCTCATTGAGGCTACCGCAGCTGTGGTTAGTGAGCCTGAGGGTGTGGTTGATGCGTTGGTGAAAGCCGCGAGGAACGCAGGCGGTCGGGATAATATCTCGGTGATCGTGGTGGATATTGCGGCCGCATATCCGCCTTGGGAGGATGACGATCTGACCCACCAGAACCTGCCTGGCACGCAGGGTTGGGACTATGATCCGGATGCTCCCACCCTGGATAGGTCGCTGCCGTGGCGTGGCGGCAATGAGGTTGCTAGTGAGCAATGGTCATGGATGTTCAAGGACAATGAATGAATACTCAAGTTAATTGGTACGCAGGTACCACTCTCAGTGCGGTCAGCGAGAGCGGATTCGTTGCCCTAGAGGGGCCCAACGATCTGTTGCTCGACCTGTGGCGCGAGCTTGAAGATGGTGCTAATTTGCAGCGTCTGCTGCAGGTGCTGGCGGGTTACTACAACAACAACGTCTTCCACCTGCCTGACTTTGTGGCTGGTGTCTTCTCCGACGGCGCCGTCCACCTGGCCCTGCGTGGTTCTATCACCGCTGAGGTCACTCAGGTTAATGGTTTCGTGCGCACTGTTTCGGCGCTTAACCCCATTGCTTGGGAGGAAGTACGTCTTGACGACGTCGCCGCCCTGGTAATTCAGGCTCACGGAGCTGGTACTGAGGCTCTACCTTTACGTAGCGGGGTTACCCGCGCCTCCATGCTGCACTGGCAGCTACGTGAGGTTAACCGCCTGGTGGGAGCCGTCAAAAGTCAAGCCTACAGCGGTTACAGTTCAAACTCGGCAGCCAGCGGAGTCAGCGCAGCCAGCGCGCCGGCGACGCGGTCGGCACAGTCTGTAGCTTCGGCTTACTCTGGCTACAGCGCCGGCAGTGCCGCCTCGGTTTACAGCCCCGCCTCGGTGGTGCCCAGCGCCGCTGAAGCTTCAGCGGCCCGTAGCCTGCTAGAGGACACTCCTATCAGCGAGGTCAGCTCCCAGCCGGTAGCCGGCCTGCTGCCTAGCGCGCCCTCCCCGGAGGCTGACGCCGCTGAGACTAGCGCCGCCACTGCGGTTAGTGCGCTTAGCGAGCCTAGCCCGCAGTTGCCGTCTGCTCCCAGTCCGGCTGCGCCCAGTGTGGAACTACTGTCCGCACCCAGCCCGCAGCTACCGGCCGTGCCCGCACCCAACCCGGTGGCAGCTAGTGCCTCACTGGCAGCTGAGCTGGTGCCTGTCCAAAACCTGGATCTATCGATCGCCACCGCTAGCCCGGCTGCACCCAGCCCAGCTAGCTTTAGTCCCGCTGCCCCCAGCCCGGTAGTCCAAACCCCGGCCACTGAGCATTTTGAGGCAATCAGCTCGGCGCCGTCGCCGGCTCCTAGCGGTGCGCACGCTGCCCCGGTAGCTGCTGACCTGCCTAGCCAGGCCAGCTCTGCTACTTCGGCCGCTTCAGCTGAGGTCAATGCCCCCACTAGCTTGCTGGATGTGCCCGCTGACGCCGTCCCGGTGCCGGCCCCGGCTGCCCCCAGTGCGGAAATCAGCGAGGCTGCTCCTAGCCCAGAGCCTGTTAGCGCTCCGGCTCAACCCAAAGTTTCCCGGGCTGCTGCAGCTTTGGCCGCTATGCTGGGCGGCTCAAGCGCCGCCAAAAACCAGGCTCCGGCACCGGCGGCTTACAGCGCCCCGGTAGCTCCAGCGGCCAACTACCGTATGGATGACGCCCCGGCTACGGTCCCCACTGAGATTGTGCCCGCCGCCCCGGCTGTGCCTAGCGCCCCGCTAGCAGCTCCTAGTGCTCCGGTGGTGGCGCCCAGTGCCCCTCTGGCTGCTCCTAGCGCCCCGGCTAGCTCTGGTGAACTGGTTATTGCTGACGCTCGCGCTGCCCGCGCTACGGCCGCCCCGGCCGCCCCGGCCGCACCTCAGAACCAGCAAAACCCCGAAGACCAGTACTTTGGTCACCTTTATGGCCAAACCATTGGGGTGGATGTAGAAAACGCTGCCGTGCGTGAACTGCGCGATGATGAGGCCTCAGGCCTGGAGTTCAACTTTGAACAAGGCGAAGGCTTGGACTTCTCACGCCGAAAGGGGGAGAAAGCGGAACCCACCGGCCCGATCCAGGGTATCAACGAGGGTAACCCCTTTAGCTCTTCCCCTTTTGGTGGTGACCCCGCCACTGCGGGGTCGGATCCGGTTCCCAATCCCCGAACCCAATCCGCTGAGCTCCCGCTAGAGGCACAAGCCACCCAGATCAACCCGGTAGGTAATGCGGTGCCATTACCCGGTGTGCAGGCCCCCACCGGCGCACTGGACGTGGCCCCCGGTACCCCCTGGACGCACGATGGTTACACCATCGCTGTCCCCACCGGCGGTGTGCAGGCCCCGCCGCCGCCCGTAGCTGACAGCGCCAACGCCGATAGCGACGGCCCTGAAGTACTGGCAATTAACTGCGTCAACGGTCACCCCAACCCGGTGCACGCCAGCTCCTGCCGCATTTGCGGTGGGGCACTAAACGGCAAGATTGTCCACGTAAAGCGCCCCAGCCTGGGCACTTTGGTGGCCTCCACCGGCGGGTCGGTAACCCTAGACGCCGACGTCATTGTGGGCCGCCTGCCCAAGGCGGCACCCGGCACTGCGGTGCACCTGATGGCGGTGGCTAGCCCCACCAAGTCCATTTCCAAGTCTCACTGCCGCATCAACATTGATGATTGGGAGCTGAACTTGGAGGATCTGAACTCCACTAACGGCACCTACCTGCTGCGTGAAGGCCAGTTGCCGCGTCGCCTGGGCGGCGGTCAGCGTGAGCTGCTGCGTTACGGCGACCGGATTGACCTGGGTGACGGTGTAGTTCTGTCTGTGGAGCCCTGATGGCTGCTCGGCTGCGTGAACCTGTAGGCCCGCACCTGGAGGGGGCGGAGTTTATCCGCTTCCTCGGTGCGGGTGGTTTCGCGGACGTTTTTCTTTACCGCCAAGACATGCCTCGGCGTGAAGTTGCGGTTAAAGTAATCCGTTCAGGGGCCAGCGCAGCCCAAAAACAAAAATTCCAGGCCGAATCTGACCTGATGGCCAAATTCGGGGCGCACCCGGCGGTGCTTTCACTGTACGCCGCCGGGCGTCTGCGCGATGGGCGTGCTTACCTCACCATGGAGTATTGCCCCCCGCCTCACCTGGGCAAACGATTTTCTACTACTTCACCAATGCGGGTGGAGCAGGCTTTGGAGATCACCATTAAGATTGCTGGCGCTGTGGAAACTATCCACCGTGCCGGCTATCTGCACCGCGACATTAAACCAGCCAATATTTTGCTTACCGCCTTTGGCCACCCGGTTTTGACTGACTTTGGTATTGCTATCAGTCAAGACACTCCCGCCGATCAGGTTGATTCGGCGTTTTCTCCCTACTGGGCGCCGCCTGAGCAGCAGCTTAACCGGCCTTTGACGCCCGCTTCTGACGTCTATTCACTAGCTGCCACCACCTACACCATGCTGGCGGGCAGGCCTCCGCATGTGGATATGACCCCGGGTGCGCACAATGACCCGGCCTCTATTCTTAAACGCCTGCACCACGGCTCTATCGCCCCCATTGGTCGCAATGACGTGCCCGCCGCGCTAGAGCGGGTGCTGTTTACCGCCATGTCTAAGCGCCCCTCCGATCGTTTTGCTTCGGCGATGGCGTTCGCGCGGGCTTTGCGTCAAATCCAGTCTTCTTTGGGCTTGCCGCTGACCAATATTGATGTGTGGGAGGACCAGCCCGTAATTGCTGCTGATGGCAGCGACGACGACGCCACCCGGCTGCGTCCGGTAGTGTCCATTTCTCCTGAAAACACTGGCCGCACCGCCGACACCAACGCCCGTATCAACACTGCCGGTGCCAATAGCTGGGGCGATTCGCTTGGCTCAGGCAGTCACTCGGGCACTTACTACCCCAACGCCCACCAGTCTCCAGCCGACGCGCGCACTTTTACCGGTAACACTTCGGGGTTTAACCGCAACACAACCCTGGGCTCTGCGGCCAGTCCCGGCGCCAATACCGGTTCTGGCTATGGCACATACTCGGCCTCCTCGGGCCTAACTGGCCCAGGAACTGTCCCAGGTGGCCCCTTCAACCCCCAAAACGGCGCCCCAGCTGCGGCGGGAGCGGGCGCCGTCGGCCCCCAAAGCGGCGGCGTCGGCCAAAACGGCCCGGCGGGCAGCGCAAACCAGCCACCTCAGGGCTCACCAGAGGCGCCTGGCTCCACCCTGGCCGCTAGCGCAGCGCAAGACGGCTCCAGCGTATCCTTAAAAACCCTGCTGATCAGCGCCTTAGTAGTGGTATTAATAGGCGTAATAGCTTTCGCGGCCTACCGAGGCCTACAGCGCGGCGGGCTTAACCCCAAACCGGCGGTAACCACCGCAGGCACCGCTGCGCCTATGGATCCGGACGTGAACGGCTACCTTGAGCCTGTCACCAACCTGAAGCTGAGCTACGCTAACGGGCAGGTGGAGGCCACTTGGGACTATAAAGCCACAAACGCCACGTTCCTCTACAGCGTCACCAACTCGGGGGTCCCGCAAAAATCTCAGACCCCGCAAGGCTTGCAGGAAACCAGCGCCCACCGCGCTACGCTAAAGCCAACGCCGCCGCGTACCTGCGTGCAGATAGTCGCGCGCGACAAGGCGGGGCGTGAATCAGACCCAGTCATTGACTGCATCGACACCCCGGCTAGCCAGTAGCTCACTAAGCGCGCCCGGCCCACGCTACCCAATTGCATAAAAGACCTATTAAACGCGTAGACAGGAAGGTAAAACCATGAGCGTAGCGCCCACGCCCGACGACAACGAAACCGGCAAAGATGTCTTGGTAATCGATTTCGCTGGAGAAATTTATCGGGTCGAGCCCACTCAAAGCTTCACGGTGGGTCGTGAAGGCGACCTAGCTTTAAGTGACAACCCCTTCCTGCACCGCAAATTCTTGGTGTTTGAATTCCAAAACGGCCTATGGTGGGTGCACAACCAGGGTTCGCGCCTGGGGGCCACCGTGGCCGACATGGCTGGGGCCTCACGCGCCTGGGTTACCCCCGGGGTGCGCGTACCCATGGTGTTTGGGCAGATGGCGGTAGTTTTCAGTGCCGGCTCCACCACCTATGAGATCCTGGCGGAAGTGCCCTGCCCCTCCTATGAAAACCGTGAGCCGGCACAAGCTGAGGCCGCTGAGGCAGATAGCGACACCGGCCAGGCCACTATGGGCATGGTGGTGCTCACCGAAAGCCAAAAGCTACTGATTTTGTCTTTGGCTGAGCCATGGTTGCGTAGGGCTGGTACCGGCACGGTTTCCCTGCCTCGTAACGTCGACGCCGCCGCGCGCCTAGGCTGGGGTATCACCCGTTTCAACCGCAAGCTAGACAATGTCTGCGACAAGCTTGACCGGGCTGGCGTTAAGGGGATGCGTGGCGGGGCTGGCTCTCACGCCTCCCACCGGCGCGTGCAGCTGGTGGAATACGCCCTGTCCTCACGCCTGGTAACCCCTGAAGACCTTCCCCTATTAGATGGTGCCCACGAATGAAACTACGTCTTAACCTACTGCGCGGCGACGGCTCGCATAACCTGCAAATCACCACGGACGCCACCGCGACGGTAGGGGACGTAGCTGCCGCACTGGCTAGTGCCGGACCAAGTGAAGCCGGCCAGGCCATAGATCCGGCCACGGTCTCCATCAACATTATTGACACCGCCGGGCGTGGGCGCGCTCGTGCCCTAACCAGCGACACCTTGCTGGAAGACTCCGGGCTGCACTCGGGCGCTAAAGTCTCCCTAATGCAAAACCCGGCAGACACCAATGTGGCCGGCGAACACGTGGCCGTATTGTCAGTGGTTTCAGGGCCTGATAGGGGCCGGGTTTTCCCGCTCTATGAGGGCTCCAACCTGGTGGGGCGCGACGACAATGTAGACGTCAGCCTTAGCGACCCGATGGTTTCCAAGCAGCATATGCGGGTGGTAGTAGGCACCGAAGTAGAAGTACGTGACCTGAACTCCTCCAACGGCGTCGTCGTTAATGGCCAGCGAGTACAGCGCCTAAAGCTGGGGCCCCTAGACAGCGTCAAGATCGGTAAATCTGAGGTGAAGGTGGCCCTGGTGACCACCACCCTAAGCGCCACCGACGCCGCCGGAAGCGCCGGCATTAACTTCATCCGCACCCCGCGCGTAGTGCCGCGCACCCCAGCGGTAGAAATTAAACTGCCTGAGGCCCCCACCCAGCAAAACCCCAACCCGCTGCCCTTCATCGCCATGCTGGCGCCGGCCTTTATGGGTTTGATGATGTATTCGGTGACCCACAACCCCTACTCGCTCATGTTCGTATGCATGAGCCCAATGATGATGGGTGGTATGTGGGTTGACGGCAAGTGGCGGCGTAAACGCGCCCTTAAAGAGCAGCTAGAAGCCTTTGAGGTTTCAATTAAAGAAACCCAAAAACACATTGAGCAGGTATTTGCTAACGAACGCGAAGTGCGCAAACAGCAATACCCGCCCATTGAAGCCATTGTGCGCCACGCCGAAATGGGGGGCCCACTGCTGTGGTCGCGCCGCCCTGAGCACCCCGAATTTATGCAGATCCGTATCGGCCTGGGCACAGACCTACCCGTGGCCCGGATGGAAAAAGACAAGGAAGCCAAAAACGGCCTACCCCAGTGCCTATCCACCATTGCGGCCCTGCGCGCCCAATACGCCATGATCGACGACGTGCCGATTGTGGTTAACCTGCGCCAAGACGGGGCTTTTGGTATTAGCGGGCTGCGCGCAGATATTGACCCGGTGGCGCGCGCGGTAATCACCCAGCTGGTGTGTATGCACTCGCCCGCTGAACTGGTGGTGGCCTGCCTAACCGACCCGGCTGGGCGCTCGCGCTGGGACTGGCTTGAATGGCTGCCCCACACCGCTTCGCCCTTCTCGCCGCTAGGGGAGCTGCATTTAGCGGCTGACGCGGCGGTGGGGGCCTCGCTGGTCTCGCACCTGGAAGAAATTATTTTCCAGCGTTTGCAGACCCGCCCACGCCCGCGTGGCCCGCTCAACCCCACGGTTGAAGAAACAGACGCCCTGCATGTGCCCGACGTGGTGGTGATTGTTGATCAATCCCAGGTGGATCAGGCCCGACTTAACCGTATTGTAGAGAGCGGCCCGGATGTGGGCGTGCACGTGATTTGGGTGGCTGAATCTGCCAGCCAGGTGCCCGCCGCCTGCCGCTCCTACCTGATGGTGTCTGGTGAAGAGTCCACTGTGGGTTTTGTACGTCGCAGCGTTAACGCCACCAATGTGCGCCCCGAAAACCTGGGGCTAAGCCAAGTGCGGGCGCTAGCTAAGCACATGTCGCCCATGGTGGATGCGGGTGTGCCCGTGGATGACGACTCTGACCTGCCGCGTTCGATTAGTTTCATCTCGCTTACTGGCGCTGAATTGGCCGACGACGCCTCCGCCCAGGTGGCCCGTTGGCAAGCCACTAACTCCATCATTGACCGCACCAAGACTGTGCCCATGGACCGGCCCGTCTCCCTCTCCGCCCTGGTGGGGCAGGGGGCCGACGCCCCCTTGGCGCTGGATCTGCGCGTGCACGGTCCCCACGCCCTGGTGGGTGGTACCACCGGTGCCGGTAAGAGTGAATTCCTCCAATCCTGGGTGCTGGGTATGGCCCAGGCGGTTTCACCTGACCGCCTTACCTTCCTATTTGTGGACTATAAGGGTGGTTCAGCTTTCGCTGCCTGTACCCACCTGCCACACTGCGTGGGTTTGGTGACCGACCTTTCACCCGCCATGGTGCGCCGCGCCCTGACCTCGCTGGGCGCCGAAATCCACTACCGTGAGCGCCTGCTTAACGAAAAGGGTAAAAAAGACCTGGCTGAGCTGGAAAAATCCGGTGACCCCGAGTGCCCGCCGTCGCTGATTATTGTGGTTGATGAGTTCGCGGCCCTGGCAGGTGAGGTACCTGAGTTCGTTGACGGCGTCGTCGACGTCGCCCAACGTGGCCGTTCGCTGGGACTGCACCTAATCATGGCCACCCAGCGCCCCGCCGGCGTCATTAAAGACAACCTGCGCGCTAACACTAACTTGCGTGTGGCGCTGCGTATGGCCGACGAGTCTGACTCCCAAGACGTGCTGGGGGAGAAGATTGCCGCCCACTTCCCGCCGGAAATTCCTGGACGCGGGGCGGCTAAGACCGGGCCGGGACGTATTACCCCGTTCCAGTCGGCCTACCCGGGGGCGCGTACCAGCGCGCAGGCTACCGGTGCGTCGGTGAGCGTCGATGAGATGACTTTCGGGGCGCTTAACCCCTGGCAGGTGGCGAAGGTGCAAACCAGCGGGCGCAGTATCGATAAGGATATTGACCGCGTGGTGGCCACGGTGGGTCAGGCGGCGCGTATTGCGGGCCTGCCGGTGCCGCGTAAACCATGGCTCGATGAGTTGGCTAGCGCCTATGACCTTAACCGTCTGCCGCAGCGGCGTGACACCAAACTGGTGTTGGGTGTGGTGGATGATCCGGTGCATCAAAGCCAGGTGCCCGCTTACTTCCTGCCTGAGAAAGACTCCAATATTTGTTTCTTTGGGGCTGCCGGTAGTGGTAAGTCGACGGCGCTGCGTAGTTTGGCTTTGGCGGCCTCGATTACGCCGCGCTCGGGTGCAGTGGATATTTACGGCATGGACTTTGCCGGGGCCTCTTTGAAAGTGCTGGAGAAGCTTCCCAGTGTGGGCACGATTGTTTCTGGCGATGACTCTGAAGGTGTGGAGCGTTTGCTGCGTAAGCTCAGCTCCATTATTGATGAGCGCACCGACCGGTTTACGGCGGCTAGTGCAGGGACGCTCAGCGACTATCAGCGCATTAGTGGTCACACCAATGACCACCGAATTTTGCTGCTGCTTGATGGTTTGGGGGCGATGCGTAGTGAATATGAGAAGACTGTTTACGGCGCCGCCAACCTGGATATTTTGCAGCGTATTTTGACTGATGGACGCAGTGTGGGCGTGCACGTGGCGGCTACCTGCGACTGGACTACGCCCTATCGCGGCAATGTTTTGTCTGCTTTCTTGATGAAGGTGGTGCTGCGTCAATCCAATATGGATGACTACATCAACTTTGGTGTGGCCAAGGATGTGCTCAGCCCCGCTAGCCCGCCTGGGCGTGCCATGATTATGGGTGACGGGCGTGAAATGCAGTTGGCGATTATGGGTGACTCTTCTAATGAGATGGCCCAGGCCCAGCTCATTGAGGCTTTCGGTAAGTACTTGAGCCGTCAGGGTCGCGTCAAGCCGGAGGCTATCGCTAACCTGCCCACTGAGCTTAGCGAAGCTGACTTGCCTAAGGTTTACCAGGGCTGGCCGGTGTTGGGTATGGCTTCGCAGGATCTGGATCCGGCCACGTTTGTGCCTACTGGGGCCATGATGGTGGCGGGTCCGCCTCAGGCGGCGACGACGTCGGCGCTGCTTTGGTTGGCTAGCTCACTAAAGCAGTGGGATCCCAAGGTACGCCGGGTGTTTATTTCTCCGCGCCGCTCCGCTTTGGCCGATGTGGCTGGGCTGTGGGATTTGACCATGGTGGGCGACGAGCAGATCAAGGAAGGCCTGGAGAAAATCAAGGATTACGTTGCCATGCAGGCCCCCGACAACCACCCGCTGCTGGTGTTGGTAGTGGAGCACTACCCCGAAGTTGTGGGCACGCCGGTTGAAAAGGACCTGTTGGCTGCGGTTAAGCAGGCTAAGCGTAGCGGTCACTTGGTGATTGCTGAGGGTGAGACTTCCGGCTGGTCTGGTTACTCGCCGATGCTGGCAGAGATTAAGAATTCGCGTACTGGTTTGCTGATTCAGCCTGATACGGGCGACGGCGAAACCTTGCTGCGCACCCCCACTCCGCGCATCCAGCGTGGGGAAATGGTGCCTGGGCGCGGGTACTGGATCAGTGCCGCCAAGGCTGTCAAGGTGCAAATTGTGGCTAGTTAAAGCCCAGATAGTGGCGGTTTTGCAAGCAATTGCTACTTAACCGGGTTGGTAGGGGGATTGGTCCCCATTGTTGGGTGTGGCGATAGGTTGCATTATTTTCTTGTCGAAAGGTTCCGGCTTGAAGCACGGAATTTAGCTACTACATGAAAGGAAATACCATGGCATTCCTAGGTATGGACATTGAGGGCGTACGGGCACTGGCGCAGCAGTTCGGTGAGAAGGCTCAGACCGTCGAGGACGTAATCTCCACCATCTCCGGCCAGGTCCAGTCCGTTGACTGGAAGGGTACCGACGCCGACCAGTTCAAGAGCGAGTGGGAAGGCACCCTGTCCTCCCAGCTGCGCAACGTTGCTGACGCCCTACGTCAGGCTCAGACCACCGCTAACAACAACGCTGACGAGCAGGAGCAGGCTTCTGGTCACTGATCGCAGCAGCCTTGATTGGCTTCTAGCGTGTTAAAAGTGGGGCCGAGGTGCTTTTAAGCGCCTCGGCCCCAACTTTCGCTTAAGATTTTTTTAAAAGAGCTTTTCTAACACTACCGTTTGAGGGGTTTCTATGGCGCTTTATGGGGCAGACGTTGAGAGTCTGCGACAGCTGGCACAGACTTTTAACAACAAATCTCAGGTTCTGGATAACGACGTTAACTTGGCTTTAAAGTCCTTGGTTTCTGCTACGGATTGGCAAGGTAGCGACGGCGATAAGTTCAAGGATGACTGGGATAGTGTTTTGGCCCCGCAACTGCGCAATGCGGCGCAGGCCTTGGCGCAAGCTGGCTGGGATCTAAACCGTAACGCTGACGAGCAGGAGCAGTCTTCCGGTGGTGGCGGCGCTGGTGGCGTCGTCGGGAGTAGCTATGGCGGCGGTGGCGCTGGTGGCGCCGTCGGGAGCAGCTATGGAGGCGGAGGCGTAACCGGATCGAGCGGTAGCTTCGGCGGTGCCGGTGGCAGTGGCAGCGCCGGCATAACCGGATCGAGTGGCAGTTTTGCAGTCAGCGGGATCGGCGCGAGCGGCAAGTTTGGGCAGCAGGGCGTGCATGTTTTTGGTGATGGCGCTAGTCCCATCAATTACCTGCCTGAACTGCCCCAGCTGAGCACCCAATATCCCACCGATTTTGTGGAGATTCCTGAGCGCTCGGTAGAAAGCTAAAACCCTGCTTTTAGCGGATCTGAATTGAGTAACTAGTGGGGTTTTGCTCCCATAGGCTCGCTTAAACAGGGTAATTTGGGTGCAGTTGTTAGTGTGTTGCCTCGGTGACGCGCAGTGAAAATTGTTTAGGAAGGCTTGCTCGTGGCTAGTGTTGGTGCTGATGTTGAGCAGTTACGTGCTTTAGCGCAGTTGTTTGGTGACAAGGCGACTTCACTTGAAGACGTTGTGAGCTCAATTAATGGGCAGCTACACAGCGCTGGCTGGGTGGGTGAAGACGCCGACACCTTTAAAGCTGATTGGGATTCAAACCTGACCGCTTTGGTGCGTAATGTGGTGGACTCTCTACGTGAGCGCAACACTAGCCTTAACCAGCAGGCTGATGAGCAGGAGAAAGCCTCCGCAGTTAATGGTGCTGCGGGTGCGGCTAATGCTGCAGGCTCAGCCGCTAAGGCTGCAAATGGTGGTTCTGGTTCGGATCCTTACAATGGCAAGCCGCGTGAGGGTGAAGCTGGGCGTGACGCAGACTATGCGCGTCTGGCTCAGGCGGCCTATGAAGAGGGCGATCCGATTCCTGATGGTTGGCGCAAGGTTGATGCTGAGGAGCTGAAGAAGCTAGGTATTGACCCCTCTGAGCTAGACACTGCAAATGGTATGCAGGCCACTATCTACCAAAATGCTGACGGTAAGTATGTGTTGGCTTTCCGTGGCACTGAGCCTAGCCGACAAGCAGCTTTGGATATTGCCAATGATGTTGCGGGCGGTGTCGCTACATCGCCTCAAGTGTTGGATGCAATAAATGTGTCTACTAAATTGGCTAAAGCGGTGGGCCGTGAAAACGTTGATTTTACTGGTCACTCGCTGGGTGGTGAACTAGCCTCAGCTGGAGCATTAGCTACCGGTGGGAAAGCAGTAACCTTTAACGCTGCGGGGCTCTCAGTTACCAGTGAAACTATCGCGCGAGCTAACTGCATAAACAACTTTGGCTTTAATGCCCAGGCCCCCATGGACGGCTCTAATGTTAAAGCCTATTGCTATGCCTATGACCCACTTAATGGGGGGCAAGATATGGCACATGATTCTGGGCTACTTGGTCATGCGGACTTGATTGCTCCGCGTGCATACGGTGAACGCCATATTATTCCTGCCAGTGAAGGCGCAGATCCTCATGATTTTGGCTATAACCATGAGATGGCACGCCTGTATGGGGCTCTAGACGCTCAATACGACAACCCCAGCGCGAACCATATCGCTGCTTCCGGTAGGCCCACCACCACTGTAGCTATTGGAAATGTGGGTACGGGAATCGTTAACGGTATCGGCGAAGTAGGTAACGGTATCGCCAATGGGGTCAATGACGTAGGCTCTGGTTTTAATGACGCCGGACAGCACTTTAACTCCGGTCTTGACCGCGCCGGCCAAGCCTGGAACCGTGGCGACTATGTAGGTGCCGCCACGGAAACCGCTGCAGGTACTGCACAAGCTGTGGGTGACGTTGCGGTTGGTGCGGTTAAGGGCGCCGGCGATGTGGTGGTTGGTACGGTCAAGGGCGCCGGGGAAGCTATACACGGATTCAAGAAAGCTATTCTTGGCGGCGAGTAGGCGCAAGAAAGTTAGCAACCCTACTTTCAAAGTGCTCTTGGCCTGGGGACTAGTGGGGTTTTGTCCCCATAGGGCTACCTAACACTAACAGGGTAATTTGAGGGCAGATGTAAGTGCGCTGTGGCAACAGTGCATCGTGAATTTGTTTAGGAAGGGTTGCTCGTGGCTAGTGTTGGTGCTGATGTTGAGCAGTTACGTGCTTTAGCGCAGTTGTTTGGTGACAAGGCGACTTCACTTGAAGACGTTGTTAACTCGATTAATGGGCAGCTACACAGCGCTGGCTGGGTAGGTGAAGACGCTGATGCGTTCAAGTCTGACTGGGATTCCAACTTAACTGTGTTGGTGCGTAATGTGGTGGACTCTCTACGTGAGCGTAACACCAGTTTGAACCAGCAGGCTGATGAGCAGGAGAAGGCTTCTGCAGTTAATGGGTCACTTGGTGCGACTGCGGCAATGCTAGCTAAGGCTCTCCAGGTTGCGACTGGCTTGGGTAAAACCGCAAATACCGCAGGACAAGATCCTTACAATGGCAAGCCGCGTGAGGGTGAAGCTGGGCGTGATGCGGACTATGCGCGTCTGGCTCAGGCTGCTTATGAAACTGGTGACCCTATCCCTGATGGTTGGCGCAAGGTCCCTGATGATGAACTGGCTGAGCTGGGGATTGACCCGTCTGATCTAGACCACACCATTACAGGTATGCAGGCCACTATCTACCAAAATGCTGACGGTAAGTACGTGCTGGCTTTCCGTGGTACGGAGCTCGGCTTTACTCTTGATGGAGCTGAAGACGTTGGCAATGATATTGCGGGCGGTGTCGCTACATCGCCTCAGGTGTTGGATGCAATAAATGTGTCTACTAAGTTGGCTAAAGCGGTAGGCCCTGAAAATGTTGACTTTACCGGTCACTCGCTAGGTGGTGAGCTAGCTTCAGTTGCGGCTATAGCAACTGGTGGGCAAGCAGTAACCTTTAACGCCGCAGGCGTTTCAGCCACTAGCGAGGCACTTGCGCGAGGTAACTGTTTAATTAACTTTGGGACGCAGTCACCCTTTGATGGCTCTAATGTCAAAGCTTATAGCTATGAGCTAGACCCGCTAAATAATGCGCAAGATAAATGGCAGACTATTGCAGATAACCCCTGGCGGCCGCATATCCTCCCGTATCCATTGGAACTTATGGCAATGCCGCGTGCATACGGGGAACGTCATATTGTTCCTGCCAGTGAAGGGGCAAGCTCCTCTGATGGTATTGGCTATAACCACGATGTTGAGCGTATGTATGGGCCTCTAGACGCCCAATACGAAAACCCTAGTGCGAATCATATTGCCGCATCGGGTGTCCCCACGCGTACTGTAGCTGCTGGCCACGTGATTACTGGCTACGCTAATGGCCTTGGCGAAGTAGGTAATGGTTACGTCAATGCTGGCTCAGATATAGCTTCTGGGGCTAATGACGCCGCTCAACACCTTACTACTAGTGGTATGCGAGTTGCTGGTGCCTGGAACCAAGGTGACTATGCAGGTGCGGTCACAGAAGGTATTGCGGGCACTGCGCAAGCTGCGGGTGATGTTGCTGCTGGTGTGGCTAAGGGCGCTGGTGACGTGCTAGCTGGTACGGCTAGAGGTTATGGGGAATTAGCACACGGAGTTAAGAAGGCCCTTGTTGGTGGCGAGTAGGCTTAGCTGCCGGTTATTGAGGCTTTGACGCGCACTTAGGCGCGCAAAACATGGAGGATTATTCATGAAAGTTAGTTACATTGTCCCGGGCAACTGGGCTGATATTGATCTGAACGGCGATCTAGTTGAGCAGACCCGTCAGGTTGGTGACCGCTTCATGACCTACCTGGGGCAAAGCGGTAAGACGGAGCAGGTACGCGACCTAATCGACCGTCAATTCCGCTCCCAGGCCGAGGCCCTCAAGCAGGCGGGCGCCACCAACTTCCTGGTGGAAGTTGAGCCTACCGCCGGGGTGCTCACCGGTGCCTCCATGTTCGTGGTGCCGCTACCACTGACCGACGACGTCGCCCCTATGGACGCCATGCTCGCCATCGGCCGCGATAACGGCCAAGCCGAGGTGATCGAGGACGGGCACAGCGTCGTCATGCGCACCATGTCCCTACGTGACGGCGAGGACCTACTACGCTCCACCGCTGAGGCCGTAAACCAGGAGCTCAACGTGCAGCTGCCCGAGGTGCCGCAGGTGGTATCGCGGCAGATCACCTACTTCCTGGCCAACCCCGACGTCACCGAGGCGATCGTGACCCTAACCGGTTACATCAACCTGCCCTCAAGCCCCGAGCATGACCAGCTGGCCACCTCGCTGCTGCACCTGTACGACGCCGTCGCCCGCAGTCTGAGGATGCAACCATGAACTGGAGCGCCCAAACTGACGGCAACTGGGTTTATGTAGAGCCCGGCTGGGTGGAGCAGCTCCAGGCCGCCCCTGTCTATGCCGATGCTGGGGTACAGCAGGCGTTTATGGAGATGGTGGCCCGTATTGACCGCCTGCCTGCCGACGAGGAGGCCTTCGCGCGTTTCCTGTACCTGCCCTCGCAGCTGCTGGCGCCAGCTGTACTGGATCTGTACGCCTACCCGTCTAAAGGTGATGAAGCCCAGGCCTTGACTGAGCTGATCACCGTGGGGGAGGGGCAGCAGGGGCCAGTTCGGGCTGAGGAGCATAAACTGGCTAGTGGCAAGGTGGTTTACCGCTCGCTGGGGGCTTTTTCTGATGGCGACGACGTCGGTCACCACTCTTTGCGCCTAACTGGTTTCTACGCTTGGCGCCAACACGGCAATGACCTGTGTGCGCGAGTGCTATTTACTAGCTCAGCGCAGGTGCCTGAGGTGATGCCGGCACTGGAAGCTTTGGTAGATAACTTGGAGCTGGAAGTCTCTGAATTGGAGGCGGCGCAATCAATGTTTGCTGCTTTCCCCAGCCAGCTTGGGTAAAAAGCTTGCAAAAGCTATGCATAATTGTGCGACTGCGGTAATTTAATTACGGCGGTCGCATTTGCTTATACATTCAAATACAGGCAACGCCCATGAAATGCCAGGCAAATGCCTAGAAACTTTTCAGTGAACTGTAATAGAACCGTGATTGAATTTTCAGCCAATGGAGGCGTTTCTGAAGTAATATTGCTATACGTCGGTTTTAACTGGCAAGAATTAAATTTTTTAGAATTTAGCAAGCTTTAAACTCTGTATTACTGTTACGTTCCATAGTTGGTTTTATCTAATCCGCAGTAGTGTGTGCGTCAAGGTGCTGCCGTGATAGCGCTGCAATACTGTCTGGGTTATGTCGCGCTAGTATCGTATTGGCACGCAGTTTGGAGGGAAGCTGGTGGCTAATCTATATGTGCCATCTCGGCAATCTGAGCGCTATAGCATCGCTATCATTGGTGACTGCGAAGTATTACGTTTAGGTCTGTACGCGGCCTTAGCTAAAGTGGCGCAAACTAATCAGATTATTTATCTCAACGATATTGCGCAGCTAGGTTTAAATCAGCGTCGCGTAAATGTAGCAGTTGTTGATTTAGATGCGCAGCGCACCGATAAAGTTATTGAGCAAGTAGAACAGCTTGCAAAAGCTAAAGTGCCAGTAGTGGCATATCAAAGCTCAGAGCAGCCCTATTTGCTGCGCAATGTATGTGAATTAGGTGTGCAGGCCGTGCTTACTCGGTGCGTGTCCGGCTCTGAACTGCGTCGCGCGGTGCTGGAAGTGGCCACTGGCAGGCGTTTAAGCCCGGTTTCGTGGGTGCAGGTGCGCCCCTACATTGACTATGTCATCACCGATAACCTGCAGGGACGCCGCCGCGATGTGCTGCTTTCCTATGCGCAGGGGCACACTGCCAAGGAAACCGCTAACGCACTGGGCCTGACCGTGGCCACAGTGAATAGATATACATCGCTAGGGCGCCAAACCTGCGCCAACAATGGCATGGAAGAAACCAGCCGCCCGGCTCTGCTAACCCAGGCCCAGCGCGAAGGTCTACTGTGCTAAACACCTAAACATTAGGCAAACTACTAGCAAAGCAATAAAGAAGCTTTGGGTATGTAGTAAAGAAACCAAAGTGTAAGTGGGGGGTCGAAGCAAAGCTTCGCCCCCCACTTGTGTCTTAAATAATGACGCTGGTCAGCTCAGGCGCGGCGGCGTGAACGCAGCATAAAGGCGCCAGCGCCGATCAATGCCAGTGCAGCCAGGCCCACAATACTGCTTGCGCCAGTCTTGGCCAGGCTCGGGCGGCCGCCCTCAGCCTGGTTGGCGGCGCCCTTGGGTTGCAGCGGAGCTCCAGTGTCCTTAGCTGGCAGCGGGGTAATGGTTACCGGCGCAGTTGCTGAGGCGCTGGGCTTAGCCGGGCTGGTAGGAGCCGGTGAGGCCGGAACGCTCGGCTTAGCGGTGGGGCTAGCCGGGGCGGTAGGCGCCGGGGCCGCAGTTGGCGCAGCCGTGGGGTTAGCCGGGCTGGTGGGTGCAGCCGTGGGGCTGGCGGTGGGCGTGGGTGTCGGAGTGGTCGGCGTCGGGGTAGCCCCCTTACGGGTAATGCGGAAGATCTGGTTGTTGGTGGGAGCCTTATCCAACACATTCACGCTGCCATCAGGGTTAACCGACAGGTGGTTGGGGTTAGTGCCGGTGGGTAAAATAGCCTCAACCTTCAAGCTGGAAGCGTTAATTACGCTAACCGTGCCGGCGGTGCGGTTACCCACGTAGACGTAGCCGTTGGAGTAGACAGCGCCCAGGGCTTGGTTGCCGGTAGGAATATCGGCAATCACCTTGCCGGTGCCCAGGTCTAGAACCACTGCATTGTTAGAGCTCTGGTTGGCTACAAACAAACGGTTGTTGGCCGGGTCGTAGGCCACGCCCGAGGCGCCATTAGCGCCAGGCAGGTCATAGCTGGTGACCTGGTTGGAGTTCTTGGTGTCAATCACGTAGGCCTTGTTCAGCTTCAGGTCTACCGTAAACAGGCGCCCACTGGCGCTGTCCAGATCAAAGTCCATCGGCACTGCGCCCTCAGGCAGGTCAATGGTGGTGGGGGCGGCGTCAAGCTGCTTAGCGTTGAAAACCTTAATGCCGCCGCCCTTGCCACGAGCAGCTTCAGTTACGTAGACACTGTCACCAATTACTCGCATAGCGCGGGCGTGGGTGACGGCGTTAGCCGGGTACTGCTTAACCAGCGACAGGTCAGACTGCTTGTAAACAGCCACCGTGTTTTGGCGAGTGTTGCTAACCCACACATAACCGTTAGCGTCGTCCACGGCCACGCCGTAAACCCCGTTAACACCCTTACCATCTGCAGCTGCGGCAGGAGTGATCTGCTTGTCGATCACAAACTTGCCAGAGGCGTCATAGTGGCCCTTGACCAGGGTGGATTCCTTGATCGGGGGGCGTCCCACAGAAGCGCCAATGAATACCTCGCCCTTAGCGTTGGCGACGCTTTGGTAGTTACCGTTAGGTACCACAGTGCCGGTGACTTGGTAAGCCTCAGTGTTGAGCGCGGTGGCTGAGGGGGTGGCTGAAGGGGTGGTGGCAACAGTGGTGGTCGCGCTTACCGCAGGGGTGGGGGTGGTGGGGTTGGCGACGGCGCCTGCCGGCATGGCGGCCATGGCCAGCACTGCTAGGGCTGAGAGCGTGCGTGAGCTGGCGCGCGATGCAATGGAGAAATGTGCCATGCGTAGGCTCCTTATATGCGGTTTAGGGGCTTGCATTAGCCCGGTCAATTGTTTGCTCAAAAGGAGGGAACTATTAGGTTCCCCTAAGTGAGGCTAGGCTAATAAAAACCATTCAGGCAAGCATCAAAATTGCAAAAAACTGCGTAAATAGTGCTAATTATGATGTAAAGCTCGATTTTTACTGCGTGAAGTCGTGAAAAATCTCTATGGTTGAGCTTACCTTTACTAAGGCTTAGCTACCTGACAAAATTCAGCTGACGCACAACTACTTAGCGAGACTACTTAGCGAGGGAAAATGAAAGAACTATCGCGCCGTGCCATCCTAACCGCTGTAGGTTTAGGGGGAGCTGCCGCTCTTAGCGGCTGCGGTCTAGCCAATTCTTCACGCCCGGCAGCCACCGCCACCGCCACCAGCCGTAGCGTAAAGAACGTGGACGGCTCTGCAGTTAACGTGCCCACCAACCCCAAGCGGGTAGTAACCCTGTCAGAGCCCACCACTGACGCTATCTTGGCGCTGGGACTAAAGCCGATCGGCGTCGTCGCTGGCCGTGGCCAAAAAACCGTACCTAACTACCTAAGTGAAAAAGCCAAAAACATCCCAATCATGGGGTCCATTGGGCAACCCAACTTTGAGGCAATCGGCGCCCAAAAACCTGACCTGATTCTGGTGGATGGCACAGGGTTAAAAAATAACGCCAAGGCCCTGGCCACTTTGCGGGCCATCGCCCCCACCGTATACACCGGCGACGCCGGCGGTGATTGGCGTAGCAACTTCACCAATATCGCCAACGCCCTAAACCAGGAGCAAAAAGGCAAGCAGGTACTGGCCGCCTACGACAAGCGGGTCAAAGAAATGGCTAGCGCCCTGGCCCCTAAGTACTCCGGTAAAACTTTCTCTATCATCCGCTGGCAGGGCACCGCAGCTGCGCTGATCCTCAAAGAGCTACCCGCCGGCGTGGCCCTAAACGACCTGGGATTAAAGCGTCCAGCCAGCCAAGACCGTAAAGGACATGGGCACAGCGAGCCGGTTTCGCTAGAGAACATCTCCCAGATCGACGCCGACTACATGTTCTTTGGCTTCCTTGCTGGCTCCTCAGTGTCCAACCCCAAGGCCGGCGGCAGCGCCGACACTTCCGCCGCCACCAAAGCTTTACAGCAGGCCGCGCAGGTGCCCGGATTTGCGGAACTGGGGGCCTACAAAGCTGGGCACGTCTACCCGGTTGATGGCTCCGTCTGGACTTCTACTGGCTCGGCGATTTTGATGAACTCCATTCTCGACGACGTCAAGCGCTACCTGCTCAGCTAGGCCGGTTTCGTAAAGATTAGGCTGCGCCTTGAAAGGCTGAGCTTTAAAGGGTTGCGCCTTACGAGGAGTTATGTTTGGCAGCTGTGTCTGGCAGGAACTAACGAAATAGGCTCATGAAATTACGTAAATTTACGCTCAGCCTGGCGCTGTTAGCCCTGGTCGGGGCCATAGCTTTGAGTCTATTTGTAGGTTCTAAAGCTTTGGATCCGGCCTTGGTGTGGCAGGTTTTGTGGCTTGGACCAGACGCTGTCAACTCATCAGCCCAGGGTGTGCAGCCGGAGCAGCACTCGCAGCTAGCTAACGCTGCCACGGTGGTGTGGCAGCTGCGAGTGCCGCGCACCCTAATTGGGCTCAGCGTAGGGTCGGCGCTGGGCCTAGCCGGGGCGCTGATGCAATGCCTTACCCGTAACCCTCTAGCTGATCCAGGCATTTTGGGGGTGAACTCGGGCGCGGCTTTGGCGGTGGTGCTCAGCGTGGCCCTGTTTGGCTTAAGCGGCGTTAACACCTATATGTGGGCGGCTTTTGTAGGGGCGGGCGCAGCGGCGGTGGCCGTATACCTGCTGGGGGCCACCGGGCGAGCTGGAGCTAACCCGGTGCGTTTAGCGCTGGCGGGGGTGGCGGTTTCAGCGGCCTTGGGGGCACTCACCCAAACGGTTATTTTGGCTGATCAGGAGGCTTTTAACGAGTTTCGTTACTGGGTGGCTGGCTCATTAGAAGGACGCGGCGCAGATATCGCTATGGCGACGACGCCGCTAATCGCCTTGGGGATAGTGCTGGGCTTGGCACTTTCGCCTAGCCTAAACGCACTAGCCCTGGGGGAGGAGGCCGCTAAAGGTTTAGGGGTGCGCGTGGAGGCTACCCGTACATTTACCGCCCTGGCAGTGACACTGTTAGCTGGCGCGGCTACGGCCGCTGCTGGACCAATTTCTTTTGTGGGCTTAGCAGTTCCCGTGGCAGCGCGCGCAGCGCTTGGCCCTGATCAGCGCTGGGTGGCTTTAGTTAGCCTGCTGCTGGGGCCGGTGTGGGTGCTGAGCGCTGATGTTTTAGCGCGCGTAATTATTGCCCCCCAAGAGCTACAAGTTGGGGTGGTGGCGGCTTTGGCTGGTGCCCCCTGCTTTATTGCCATGGTGCGCACTAAGAAGGTGGCGGCGCTATGAAAAACCTAAACCAGAACGAAACTAAAGGCGAAACTAGCCGCCTGGGGGTGGAGCCAGTGGCTACAAGCCAGTCTGGACTGGCCAAACTAGGCAAAGCAGCGACCCAAGTGGCGCTCGAATCAGCAGCCCAGGCGGCACCCCTAGCGATTGGCAAAGCGGCCCAAGCGGCCCTCAAATCGCGCCGGCACATCCTACTGCGCCTGGGTCCCTACTCGCTGCGGCTGGGGGTGCGTTCACTGGTGGTGGCTTTAGCGCTGCTGGTGGTTTTAACCGTGGTGGCGGTAGCCAGCGTAAGCACCGGCGCCTACCCAGTTAGCCCCGCCCAGGTCAGCGCCGCCATCTTTGGCTACGGGCAGGAAGATAGCTACGCACGCTACTTTGTCACCCAGGTCCGGGCCCCACGAATCGCCACCGCTATGTTGGTGGGGGCTGCTCTGGGCCTGTCCGGTGCCCTGTTCCAGGCAGTGTCAGGTAACCCGCTGGGTAGCCCCGACATTATTGGTTTCACCACCGGAGCGGCCACTGGCGCCCTGGTAGCCATCATTTTGGTAGGGGCATCTCCGCTGGGGGTGTCGCTGGGAGCTATTGCAGGCGGCGTCGGCGCGGCGGCCCTGGTTTATATGCTGGCCTGGAAAAACGGCATAACCGGCAACCGCCTGGTGCTGGTGGGTATAGGCCTGGCCGCCGTAGAGCATGCTCTTAACGAGCTGCTGATTGTGCGCGCCCCACTAGCTAACGCCCAGCAGGCCGCCCAGTGGCAGGCGGGCAGTCTTAATGACGCTAACTGGGCTTGGCTAGCCTGGCTGGCTCTGGCTCTAGTGGTGCTCACCCCGGCACTGGCCTGCTTGACGCGGCCGCTAAGTACCTTGGCTTTAGGCGATGAACTAGCCCACGGCCTGGGCACGCGCGTGCAAGCCACCCGCTCAGGGGCGCTGGCGGTAGGGGTAACCCTGGTGGCTTTGGCGACGGCGGTAACCGGCCCAATCGCTTTCGTGGCGTTGGCAGCCCCGCACTTGGCACGCCGAGCTAGCGGCGCGCCGGGCGTGAATCTAACCAACAGCGCCCTGATGGGGGCCACGCTAGTGGTTGTGGCCGATTTTGTGGCCCAGCGCGCCCTAGCCCCCACCCAACTGGCAGTGGGGGTTGTTACGGCCACGTTGGGCGGGCTGTATCTAGTGTTGTTCTTGGTGTTGCAGTGGAGGAAAGGCATATGAGCGGGCAGGTCAGTTTGGCCGGTAAAGGCCTGGTGGTGGGTTATGGGGGCGCCCCGGTGCTCGACGGCGTCGATTTCGCAGTCCCTAGCGGCCAGTTCACCGTGATTGTGGGCCCTAACGCCTGCGGTAAATCCACCCTGCTTAAAACCCTATCTCGCGTGCTGCGTCCCAGCAGCGGCCAGGTGGAGCTGGGTGGGCGTCCAATCAGCTCCTATAGCCCCAAACAGGTGGCCAGGCAGGTGGCTTTGCTACCCCAGTCGCCCCAGGCCCCTGAAGGGATCAGTGTGGCCGACTTGGTGGCGCGCGGGCGCCACCCGCACCAAAGCCTGCTACGCCAATGGTCCCCAGCTGATGAACGCGCCGTGCAAGAGGCCCTAGAGCGCGCCGGGGTGGCCAACCTAGCTAGCCGCCGGGTTGAGGAACTCTCCGGTGGACAGCGTCAACGCGTATGGATTGCCATGGCCCTAGCCCAAGACACGCCCGTGCTACTGCTAGATGAACCCACCACCTACCTAGACATCAGCCACCAGGTTGAAGTTTTAGAGCTAGCCGCCGCCCTGCAGCGCCAAGGCCGCACGGTGGTAGCCGTGCTGCACGAGCTAGCCCTGGCTTTCCGCTACGCCACCCACCTGGTGGTGATGCACCAAGGAACCATCGTGGCCCAGGGGCACCCGCGTGAAATAGTCACCGAGCAGCTCATTGAAAAGGTGTTTGACCTACCCTGCCAGCTTTTACATGATCCCCAAACCGGCGCCCCACTAGTGCTGCCGCGACCTAGAAAGCAGGCCCTATGACGGCGTCGACCAGGCCCACCCCACCAAAGCTACCGCGCCCCCAGCGCGCCCCGCTGGCCACCAGCCCCACCCTGGCCGCTATGCACCAGCACCTACTTGAGCGCCCGCAACTGGCCAGCCAGCTGCAAGCACAGCTGTGGCAGCAGGTAACTTCCACACCCCTGCTGGAGGCGGACCCCACCCAGGAAGGCAAATACCTGGTTACTTTTCTGTGGCGCGGCGCGGCACAGCGCGTGTTGCTGTTCGTTAACCGGCTTACGGACGAGAAAAACCTAGCCGACTCCTACATGCGGCGCCTGCCCGGCACAGATACTTGGTACCTGACCTACCGCATGGATGGCGATTGGCGCGCCTCCTACTGCTTCCTGCCGGCCCCTGCTGCTGCCCAGGCGCCCTGGCTACAGGGCAGTCAGGTGCGCTTGCGTCAGGCTCTAGACGGCGGCCTGCCTGACCCCCACAACCCGGTTACCTGCACTAATAGGCGCGGTTTTGTGCAGTCTGTGGTGTCGCTGCCGCTGGCGCCGGCCTGGCCGCTAGGGGAATGGCCTGTCTTTAGTGACGCCGCCGCCGGCATGGGCAGATTCGATGGTGGCGGACTTGGCGCGGGCAGGGGTGACGCCGGCGCGGGCAGGCTCGACGCGGGCAGGCTCGACGTCGTCGCCGACTTAGACACCCTGGGGCGCCAAATTTGGGTTTACACCCCCGCCCTGATTGACCGCGCGCAAAGCTGGCCGGTGCTGCTGGTACTTGACGGCGAAGTCTGGCTTAAACGCCACCACCTACACCTGGCCCTAGCGCAGCTCATGGACGCGGGCCTGATCGCCCAGGCCTATATCGTGTTCATTGATTCAGGTGGCACCGAGCAGCGCTGGCAGGAGTTGGGGGAGAGCAATTTTGGCCGCTACTTAAGTGGGCCGCTACTTAACTGGCTCAAAACTCACTACGCCATCAGCCCTAAGCCTGCTTATCGGGTAGTTATTGGACAGAGTCTAGGGGCGCTAACTGTGCTGCGTACCCTAGTGGCTTACCCGCAGTTAATCGGGGCGGGCATAAGCCAGTCGGCATCACTGTGGCAAGACGTGCTCTTTAACGAGCTAAACGCACTAGATGCCAGGCAAGCGCCCCTAGCGGGCACCCGGGCTTGGATAGAGGTAGGTAGTCAAGAATGGATTTTGGCGCCCCTGCAACCCAAAGCAGTCCATCAGCTACGTCAGGCTGGGATGCAGGTTAAAGACATGGTTTACAACGGTGGACACGACTATGCCTGCTGGCGCATCAACCTCGCCAGTGCGCTAATGCATCTACTACCCGGGCCTAATGCACTACCTGGGCCGGGCGCATACCCGGCCGGAAATATTGCCTGAGCTGAAAGCGGCCAGGGATACTTTTTAAAAATGCGGCAGGTAGAAATCCAGCCAGCCCGAACAGGCGGCAAAAGTGTACAAACACACCGCCAGCAGCATCAGCAGCGAGTAAGGGGCAATCTTACGCAGCACAGTGGCCTCAATGCCCGGCGCCTCAACCGCAGTGGCGGCCACCGCCAAGTTCTGGGGCGAAACCAGCTTACCGATACCCCCAGCCACAGTGTTAGAAGCAAGCAAAGTGGCGGCGTCAGTGCCAACCGTGTGGGCTGCGCTAGCCTCCATAGAGCCAAACAAAGCCCCAGAACTGGTAGTAGAGCCACCCACGGCTGTGCCCAGCCAACCCAGGATTGGGGCAAACAGGGTGAAAGCATGACCAGTTGAAGCCAGTGCTGCGCCAATAGCCGTGGTTTGCCCCGAAAAGTTCATCACATAAGCCAAAGCCATAACCGCCGCAATGGTTAGCAGTGTGTAACGCAAACCATAAACGGTGTGCCACAGGGCCACCAGGGAACGCAGCACTGGCAGTGCAAAGCGGGTTTTGCGGCCATACCAGGCATACAGGCCAGTAACCACAATGGCTGTAAAAATGATTGGGCTACCCGGGTTAGACAGCAGTGGCAGCTGGTAGATCGCGGTGGTGTTTACGCTGCCGTCGGCGCTATGTAGGTGCCCATACAGGCCCGGCCAGGGAATATTGATGTCGGTGGATTTAAGTAGCGCATCTAAATCCACCCCCCACTTCCATAGTTTGGTGGTGGCAATCAGGGTTACCACCAGCAGGTAGGGGGTAAGGGCCAGCACTACGCGGCTAATGCTTAGACCTTCAACAGAAGCTTTAGAGTGCTGCTCGGGCGGCGTCGTCGGAGTCCAAAACAGCAAGAAAATATAGGTGGCTGCCAGGGTAAAAAGCGCCGTGGCAACGCCGGTAAGTTCAAAAGAAACCAGCGGCATAAAAAGATGCCCTAGTGCGGAAGTAACACCGGTAACCAGCGCTAGCGGCCAGAGCTGACGCACACCTCGGCGCCCATCAAGCATAAGCAGCAGTAAAAATGGGACCACCAGTGCCAAGGGGGCAATCAGGCGTCCCATAAGTAGAGAAATGTGGGCAGGATCCACGCCGCCCATACGGCCGGCGGTCAGCACCGGCGTGGCCATGGCGCCGTAAGCCAAATAAACCAGGTTACCCAGCAAACACAGCAGCACAGCCCTAATCTTGGGTAGCCCCAGCGTAGCCAGCATGGCACAGGTAATGGCCACCGGCGCTCCAAAACCAGCTAAACCCTCCAGCAAGTTACAAAATGTGTAGGCCACAATCAGGGCCTGAATACGGATATCCGCCTTACCGATACTGGAGAAAACTGCACGCAAATCCTGTGAGCGGTTAGAAAACTCGGTTAGGTTATACAGCCACACGGCCCCCACCACGATAAAAATCATGGGCATAACCGCAAAAGCCAGCCCCTGTGAGGCCGACAGTAGCGTCATAGACACCGGCATTTTAAAGACCGTCATGGCCAGTACAACTGCCAGGCCTAAAGCCAGCAGCGCACAACGGTGGGTTTTAACCTTAAACCCACCCAGCAGCGCAAAAAAAGCAATCAGCGGGGAGGCTCCCACCAGGGCGGACAGGTACACGTTGCCAGCCACTGCAGTGGTTGAGGGGGTAAATGTAAGCGGCAGACTAGCGGCGACAGTGGCGTTTGTAGCCCCGTGCGCGGCTGCCAGTGCAGCGACACTGAACGGCATGAAGGACCCTGGCTAAATACAACAATTTACTTCAGTGATCATAACAAGTTTTTAGACGGTTACTTACACATATAAGGGCGCCACCCAAATAGGTAGCGCCCTTATCGAGTATTAGCTAACTCAGACCTGGCCTAAGCCGTCCAGGTGAGCGGCTGCGGCGGCGTCCTCGGTCTCCTTCTCAGCCTGCGCCAGGGCAGTGCAGCGGCGCGCATAGGCGGCCAGCTCAGCGGCGACGTCGTCCTTGGACCAGCCCAGCAGCGGGGCGGCAATCTCAGCGATCTCGTCAGCAGCAGCCAGGCCGTGGTCGCGCTGTTCCAGGTCCAGGCGCACGCGGTGAACGATGATGTCGTCCAGGTGCAGGGCGCCCTCGTGGGTGACAGCCCAAGCAACCTCAGCCTTCAAGAAGGCGGGGGCGGACTTCAGTGGCTGGCCGTACTCAGGCTTAGCGTCGATCAGCTCAAGCAGCTCCTGGGTCTCAGCGCCGTAACGCGAAAGCAGGTGGTCAACGCGGGCCAGGGTCCAGCCGTGGGCGCGGGCAATCTCGCCGGAGCGGGCGGTGACCTCGTCCAGGCCCGCAGCACCCACCAGAGCCAGGCGCTCGGTGCAGGTGGGGTGTACCTTGGTCTGCTCCACACCGAGGGCGAAGTCGACGGCATCGGCAGCCATCACGCGGTAGGTGGTCAGCTTACCGCCGGCAATGGAGGTCAGGCCCGGGGCTACCTCGGTGACGGTGTGTTCACGTGAAACCTTGGTGGAGGCGGTCTCGCCTTCCTTCACGCCAGGCTGCAGCAGCGGACGCAGACCGGCGTAGACGCCGATGATGTCCTTGCGGCTGATGGGCTTTTCTAGCACCGCGTTGGCGTGGTCCAGCACGTAGTCAATGTCTGCGCTGGTGGCCACCGGGTGGTCGATGTTCTCGTGCCAAGCGGTGTCAGTGGTGCCGATAACCCAGTAGCGCGGCCACGGGATGATGAACAGCACGGACTTCTCAGTGCGCAGGAAGATACCGGTCTCAGCCTCAATGGCCTCCTTGGGAACCACAATGTGGATACCCTTACTGGCCAGCACCTTCAAACCGTTGGTGACGCCAGCTAGCTCCTGGGTCTGCTCAGTCCACACACCGGTGGCGTTGATGACGCGACGCGAGTAGATGTCACGTACAACCTTCTTGCCGGTCTTGGCGCTGGCCTCAAGGTCTTCCACGCGGGCACCAATAACGCGGCCGTGGTCGTTCTTTAGGTACTCCACAACCTTGGTGCGGGTAGCAGCCAGGGCGCCGTTCTCGACGGCGGTACGCACCAGGGAGATGACCAGGCGGGAGTCATCCACGCGGGCGTCATAGAACTTGATAGCACCAGCTAGGCCAGAGGTGTCTAGCGAGGGAGCTAGACGCTTGGTGCCCTTAGCGGTCAGGTGGTGCTGCACCGGCACAGTGGCCTTACCACGTGCACCCAGCAGTGCCAGGGCGTCGTACATGCCCACGCCCACGGCCGAGTAGGCGCGCTCAACCTCGTGCTTTAGCGGCCATAGGAAAGGCTGAGCCTTAACTAGGTGTGGGGCGGTCTCAGTCAGTAGGCGGCCACGCTCTGCCAGAGCCTCAGCCACCAACGGGAAGTCAAGCTGGTAGAGGTAGCGCAGACCACCGTGAACTAGCTTGGAAGACCAGGAGGAAGTGCCTGCCGCCCAGTCACCCATTTCCACGATACCGGTGCGCAGCCCACGGCTGGCGGCATCCACTGCGATACCTGCACCAGTGACGCCACCGCCGACAACTAGGATGTCTAGACCTTCGGCGTCAGTCATTGCATCAAGTGCCGCCTGGCGCTTTTCGGCGTTGAGAGCGCTAGATGGCAAAGAAGTGTTTGCGGACATCTCTATCCTCCAAAATTAAGGAACTGTTCAAACAGGTAACAGTTTGGTTCATGTAAGTGGGCCTGCCAACAGTCGTGAACGTGCGTGCAGTGAGCTAATAGACCCCCCAAAATATGCCCAGCTAAGCCAGGTAATTACGCTTTTATATGGCGATAAAATCGCCTAAAGCGCTATAAAAGCCATAAGGGTGGGTCCATGCAGACCCACCCTTATGTATTGTTCCCAACCGTAGGGGGTGACGGTTAGAAAGTCCTATTTAACCCGGCTTAGATGTGGCTAAGCCAGGCCTAAAAGGGACGAATCACTCCACCTCAGCATCGACGTCGGCGTCGACCCAGTCCAGAGTCTTGGTTACGGCCTTCTTCCACAGGCGGTACAGGCGATCGCGATGCTCCTGCTCCATGGCGGGCTCCCAGCGGGCACCCTCAGCCCAGTTGTCCACCACGTCCTGCGTGCCGGACCAGAAGCCGACGGCGATACCGGCCGCGTAGGCAGCGCCCAGAGCGGTGGTCTCAATGACCTTGGGGCGAACCACAGGCACGCCGGCTACGTCAGCCTGGAACTGCATCAGCAGACGGTCGTTGGTCATGCCGCCGTCAACCTTGATTTCGGTTAGCGGCACGCCAGAGTCGGCGTTCATGGCCTGCAGCACGTCCAGGGTCTGGTAGGCGGTGGATTCCTCGACGGCGCGCGCAATGTGGGCCTTGTTGACGTAGCGGGTTAGACCCACCAGGGCGCCACGGGCGTCAGGACGCCAGTAGGGGGCGAACAGGCCGGAGAAGGCGGGCACGAAGTAGGCGCCACCGTTGTCCTCCACCGAAGCAGCCAGCTCCTCAATGTCGCGGGAGTTGGTGATCAGACCTAGGTTGTCGCGCATCCACTGCACCAGCGAGCCGGCCACGGCAATAGAGCCTTCCAGGGCGTATACCGCCGGCTGGTCACCGATCTGGTAGCACACGGTGGTCAACAGGCCGTTCTTGGAGGGGACCGGGGTGGTGCCGGTGTTCATGAGCATGAAGCAGCCGGTGCCGTAGGTGTTCTTAGCCTGGCCCTTGTTGAAGCAGGCCTGACCGAAGGTGGCGGCTTGCTGGTCGCCGAGGATACCGGCGATGGGGGTGTCAACTAGTAGGCCGTTCTTGCGTCCGTAACCGAAGATGCCTGAGGAGGGCTTAATTTCGGGCAGCATAGACATGGGGATGCCCATGTCGGCGGCAATTTCCTCGTTCCAGGACAGGGTGTCCAGGTTCATCAGCATGGTGCGCGAGGCGTTGGTGACGTCAGTGGCGTGCACGCCGCCGTCAACGCCGCCGGTGATGTTCCACAGTACCCAGGTGTCGGTGTTACCAAAGAGCAGGTCGCCAGCTTCAGCCTTCTCGCGGGCGCCGGGGACGTTTTCCAAGATCCAGGCGATCTTGGGGCCGGAGAAGTAGGTGGCTAGGGGTAGACCCACCTTGTCCTTGTAACGGTCGGTGCCTAGCTCGCTGCCGGCGGCTAGACGGTCGCAGATCTTCTGGGTACGGGTGTCCTGCCAGACGATGGCGTTGTAGATCGGCTTACCGGTGGTCTTGTCCCACACCACGGCGGTTTCACGCTGGTTGGTGATACCGATGGCGGCCACCTCGTGGCGGTTGGTTTCAGCCTCAGCTAGTACCCCACCAACTACGGAGCGCACGTTGGCCCAGATTTCTTCCGGGTCGTGCTCAACCCAGCCGGGCTTGGGGGTGTAGTTGGTGTGCTCTAGCTGGTTCATGGCCACGATAGAGCCGTCGTGATCGAACAGGATTGCCCGTGAGGAAGTAGTGCCCTGGTCAATGGCGATTACATATTTCTTCTCGGTCATAATTCATCCCTTCCACTTCGTTGTGACGCACAAAGATTCTCCAAGGCGATTTGTTTGGCTTGGCGAACCCTGGCGCTGTCGGACCTCTAAGTCCGACGCGTTAATGCTTGGATCTAACCTAACCTCCCAGCTAGGCCCACAGACCTAAATTCCCCTGAAAGCGGTAAAAGGGGTCAAGCAGTAGTGTAATGCGCGATACAATCGTTCAAGAATTTCCATGCATAGTCCGACGGGGCGCTAGCTTGGTCGGAACCTTAACTAACCAAAGAAGGCAGCTTAGATGGTTGAACGCGATGACATGGCCTTCCAGGCCGCAATGATGTACTACCTGCAGTCTGAAACTATGGACGGCGTTGCTCGTCACCTGGGGGTATCGCGTTCAACTGTTTCACGTCTGCTTTCGCACGCCCGTGAGGCGGGCTTGGTGCGTATTAGCCTCAATGAGCCCAGCCGCCCTGACGCCCTGGCTTCACAGATGAAGAAGGCCTTTAAGGTACATGCCCGCGTGGTGCCGGTGCGTGAGGGGGCTACGGAGATTAACCGCCTCTCCCAGGTGTCTGCGGTGGCCGCCGAGATGATCAGCCAGAAGGTAGAAAACGGCACCATCATGGGTGTGGCCTGGGGTAACACAGTGGCGGAGATTGCCCAGTCACTGCCTCCACGTGAGTTGCAGCGGGTGCTGGTGGTGCAGCTAAACGGTGCCGCTAACTCTTCACAAACCGGCTTGCCTTATGCGGATGCAATTTTGAGTCAGTTTGCCGCTGCTTTCCGGGGCCGTACAGTGCATTTCCCGGTGCCTGCCCTGTTTGACTATGCCTCTACTCGTGACGCTATGTGGCGTGAGCGTTCAGTGCAGCGCGTGCTAGCAATTCAGGAACGCGTTGACTTGGCTGTCTTTGGGGTGGGCTCGCTACGTAGCCCGGTGCCTAGCCAGGTTTATGCCGGTGGTTACCTAAATGAGGAAGATCGCCGGGCGCTGGATGCTGAGGGTGTGGTGGCTGATGTGTGCACTGTGTTCTTGCGCGCTGATGGCTCTTACCGTGATATTTCGCTAAATGCGCGTGCTTCTGGGCCTACCCCGGCGCAGCTAAGTCGCATTAAGACTCGTGTGATGGTGGCTTCTTCGGCTGCTAAGGCTCCGGCGATTTTGGCGGCTTTACGCGCTCGGGTGGCTACTGACGTGGTTTTGGATGTGGCTGCGGCCCAGGCAGTGTTGGCTTTAGCGGGACGCAACCGCATGGGCATTGGGCTAGGTAGCCATAAGCCGGTAGAGTCTTAGGTATGGCTAGAGGTGACAATAACAACAACCGTACTGGTGGTGGGCGTAAGTCACCTTTCCCGCCGTTAAGGCTGGTTAAAGATCTACCTGATAGCGACGACGCCGCCCCGCGTGGCCCTAGTGGCGCCGGTAAGGGCGTTGGTGGTGCGCGCGCCACAGGAGGACGGACAACTGGCTCAGCTCGCGCTAGCTCTCATGGGCAGCAGGTGCGTGGCGCTAAAGCCCGCACTAATGAGCTGCGTGCAGCACGCTCTGGCGAGCGTTCGCAGGCTAGCTCCGCCCAAGCGCGTAAGGCTCACCCAGCCTCTGGGGCAGGGCAGGGGTCGGCGACGTCGAGAAATACTCCGGGACGCCCTGGCGCAAAGGGAACTAGCCAGAAGGCTGCTGGGCAAAAAGCAACTGGTCAAAAGGGCTCTGCGCAAAGGGGCTCTAATGCTTCGGCGCGAAGCGCTCAGCGCGGCACCAGTCGAGGCGGCCAAAACGCGGGTCAGGCGCGTAGTTCTCAGGGCAGTAGCGCTCAAGCTCGCCCAGGCCAGGGACATAGCGGACAGGGCCGTAGCGGGCAAGCTAGTAATGCTCAGGGACGCACTCAGGGGCGGCCGACTGCTCGCACAGGCCAAGGGGGCAATGCTCAGCGCGCCGCTCAGTCGCGTAGCTCTCAGGGCCACACTAGCCAACCCCGCACTAGTCAGGGCCGTAGTGGCCAGGGACGCGGTGGTCAAGGTGCTGCTTCACACACCGGCGCCGCTAGCACTGCCCGGCGCGCTAGGGCTGGTGGGCAGCAGCAAAATCCGCGTAAACAGGTGCAAGGCGCCCCCGGTAAACGCCGCGTTAATGCGCCTGGTGCGCGTCCCTCGCGCCCGCAATCGCAGGCACCCCAGCGGCGTCGTCCACCCGCTAATCGCCCTAAGAGGCCGCCGCGCCAGCCAATGGACCCGGCACTTAAAGCCTCCTTGATGCGGCTGGGACGTAACGTATTTTTGGTAGTGCTCACAGTGGTGCTGGTTGTGTGGGGCTTTAACTACGTCACTGAGACTGTGCGCGTGCAAAACTTGCAGGCGGCGCGTCAAAACCAGAGTAGTGGTATGCCCACCCCGCTGGCTTGCGACACTAAGAATCTGGATGTCACGGTTACTTTGCCGGCCCAAGTGGCGCGCGGCCAGGCTTTAACTGTCAACTTGAAGGTGGCTAATAAAGCCAATATTCCCTGCATATTTGATGTGGGCTCTGAGCATCTGCAAATGCGGGTCACCTCCGGCACAGACACTATCTACGACGCCGCCACCTGCAAGGTTGAACCAAACAGCCGCAAAATGCTGCTGGCGCCGCTGACAGCTAAGGCTGCGGGGGAATCAGCTTATGTATCGGCTAACCCTACCCCTGACTCTTTCACCACTTCAGTTAGCTGGAATGGGCAGCGTTATAAGGCTGACTGTTCTTCAGCGGGCCCTTCCCAGGCGGGCACATACGTGTTGCGTTTAAACCTGGATGGTAAAGAGCTCGTCGGCCAGCAAGTTTTTATCGTTAAGTAGGTAGATAGATGAACAGCGTCTTTAAAGTTTTGGCGATTATTTCTTTTGTGATCGCCGCGCTTGGCTTAACGGCAGGAATCTGGTCTGGCTACAACCTGTTTACGCTCAGTAAAGAAGCTAGCCAGAACCGGGTGATTACCTGGCATGACAACTCTGGCCCTTTCACGCAGACTTTTACGGACAGTAAAAACGTGCTGTGGGCGCGCCTAGCTGATGGGGTGCAGGCTGATCAGGTGGCTAAGCCAGTTTGCAGCGTGACCACCGCTGACGGCGCGCAGCTAGAAGTGAAGCTGGAAAACTCCAAGTACCGCCTAGAAGAGGATGACACGGTGATTGTTGGTCACGTGTTTCCCTCCGCCACCACTAATGCCACTGTAAATTGCGACACCAGCGCTGTGGCCCAGGTGGGGATCAGCCATGTTAAAGATGGCTCAGTGGCCACCTTCTTTGCGATTATCTTTATCCCCGCAGGTATTGCCCTGGTGGTGGGGTTGATGGCTGGCGTGCTGTTCCTAATTATCGGCGCAATTACCGCTAAGAAAGCTGTGCGCCGTTACTGATCTGATGGCGTTAACGCGGCACCTACCGCCTGGGCCAGGTGAGCTACCGGTAGCACTTTCATGCCTTTAATAGGGCGCAGCTCAGCGGAGCCAGCCAAAGGCACAATTGCGCGGTCAAAACCAAGCCGGGCAGCTTCAGCTAAACGCCGCTGCACCCCCACCGTGGCGCGCAGCTCTCCGGTTAAGCCCACTTCACCAAAAGCGACCAGGCCTGGGGGAGTTGGTAAATTACGGGCCGCAGACACCACCGCAATAGCTAGGGCCAGGTCAGCAGCTGGTTCAATGGCTTTGGCCCCACCCACGGTAGAAACATAGACATCACTTGAGGAGGTATCCACCTTCATGCGGGCCTGCAATACCGCCAAAGCCATGGCGGTACGTGAATAATCCAGCCCCGAGGTGGTGCGGCGCGGTGAGCCGGCATGGGTAGAAGCCACCAAAGCCTGAATCTCAATAGCCATGGGCCGGCGTCCCTCTAAAGTGACGGTAGCGCAGGTGCCGGGAACCTCAGAACGGGCCTGAGACAAAAACAGCCCAGAGGGATCCGCTAGCTCCACAATACCGCGTTCACCCAGCTCAAAGCAGCCAACTTCATCGGTAGGGCCATAGCGGTTTTTAACTGCCCGCAGCAGACGCAAACGGGCGTGGCGCTCACCTTCAAACTGGCACACCACATCCACTAGGTGCTCAAGCACGCGCGGACCAGCAATGCCGCCGTCCTTAGTGACGTGCCCTACCAGCAACACCGGAATATTGCGTTCTTTAGCTAGGGCAATGATTGACGCCGCCACTGCCCGCACCTGGCTGGTACCACCAGCTGAGCCTTCAACATCAGCTGAGGCGATGGTTTGCACCGAGTCCACTATCAGTAGCGCCGGATTAGCCTGCTCAACCTGGCCAAGCACCGCCCCTAGCTCAGTTTCCGCAGCTAGCAGCAGGTTGTCAGCTAAAGCATCAATACGCGCCGCGCGCAGGCGCACCTGGGAGGCAGACTCCTCGCCGGTTATGTATAGGACGCTGCCGGTACCAGTTAGCTTAGCTTGCCTGGCCGCGTTGGCGGCTACGGTAAGCAGCAGGGTGGATTTACCGACGCCGGGCTCGCCGGCCAGCAAAATCACGGCCCCGGGCACGATCCCTCCGCCCAGCACCCGGTCAAGCTCACCAACCCCGCTGGGGCGGGCCTGGGCTGACTCGGCACTTACCTGAGAGATGGGCTGGGCAGCCTGAATCGGGGTGCGTACAGCGGTTTTGGCTAGGCCAGCACTGGCGCCAACTTCTGCCAGAGTGCCCCAAGCTTGGCACTGGCGGCACTGCCCCTGCCATTTCGCACTGAGCCAGCCACATTCACTACAGCGATAGCTTTCCTTTTTTGCCACGGCTTCACTCTAACGCGCCTATACCACGGCGATAGTGGCGCAATTTGCAAGCTGCCAAAGCCCCAACTTTGCTGAGATAAACCTAACCTTGCTAGCTTTGGAGTTCTAGGCCACACTCTTAAGGGTAAAACCGTTTAAAAGGGGATAAAAATGATGCTTTCACGTCGCCACCTACTGGGCGCCAGCGCCGTCGTCGCCATTGGGGCAGGGTTAAGCGCCTGCGGCACCAAAACTGCCAACAGCCAGGCCACCGCCGCCAGCAAGGCCACAGACAAATTCCCGGTAAACGTAGCCCACGTCTACGGTACCACCACCATCAAGGCTGAACCCAAGCGGGTAGTATCCATCTCTTCAGGCAATGAAGAAGCCATTATTGCCTTGGGGGTAGTGCCCGTAGCCATGCCCGCAAACACCTGGGGCGGCAACAAATACAAGTCCCTGCCCTGGAAAGATGAGGCGCTAACCAAACTCGGCGCCGCCCCCGGCAGTGCCAACTACCCCAAGCAGTTCACCTCCACCGACTCCCTGCCCATCCAGGAAATCGCCGGTTACAAGCCGGATCTGATCGTGGCGGCACTTAGCGGCATCAGCAAAGAAGAATACGATCAGCTCAGCAAAATTGCCCCCACTATCGCCTACTCCAAGACCGGTGGGGCCTGGACCACCCCCTGGAATGAAGTAACCACTATGGTGGGCCAAGCTCTCGGCCGCAGCGCCAAGGCTAAGGAAGTAGTAGACGCTGTCAACGCCCAGTTTGCGCAGGTAGCCAAGCAGCACCCCAAGTTCAAGGGCGCCACCTTCATCACCGGCGCTATTGGCAGCGCAGACCACTCCATTTCTCTGTACATGCACGGCGACAACCGCTCGCGTTTCTTCCAGGCTCTGGGCCTAGTGCAGGCCCCGGTGGTGGCCGCCATTGACGCCAAGAGCCAAACCTTCTACTCCGACTACTCCGCTGAGCAGGCCGACAAGCTGGTGGCTGACGTTTTCCACTCCTGGGTTGATGACGAAAAGGCCGCCGCCGCCATCAAGGCTGACCCGCTGCTAAGCAAGATCCCGGCCATTGCCAACGGCAGTGCCATCTTGGATTACAACAAGACTGACGCCATGAGTATCTCGGCTTTCAGTGCGCTTAGCGCCACTTATGCGCTCAAGTCCTACGTGCCGCGCGTAGCTAAAGTCCTTGAGAAGTAGCCTTGTCGCTGGCTAAAAAACGCCTACTTATGGCGGCGGCGCTAATTATTGGCTTGGCTCTGGCCTGCGCGGCTTCCTTCATGTTTGGGGCCCGCGCAATTAGCTGGCAGGTGGTTAGCGCCTGGATTGATGGCCAGCCGGTAAAAGCTATCGACGCCGCCGTGCTTGAGGCCCGCCTGGCCCGCACCGCAGTGGCTTTAGTGGCCGGCTCAGGGCTGGCTTGCGCCGGCGCCGCCATGCAGGCCATCACCCGCAACCCGCTGGCCGACCCGGGGTTAATTGGAGTTAACGCCGGGGCGGCCCTGGCTGTGGTGGTTTTTACAGTGCTAATTGGTTACGCCACGCCCGCCTCATACCTTTTTAGCGCCATGGTGGGGGCGGTTATAGCGGCCGCGCTGGTGTGGGGCGTGACTATCACCGCCTCCTCGGGGGCTGATCCCATCACGCTGGTGTTGGCGGGTGCGGCCACCAGCGCGGGCGTGGCCAGCGTGACGCAGCTGTTTATTCTCACGCGCGGCCAGGATATGGATTCTTTTCGCCGCTGGACCTTGGGTGTGGTTAGTGGCCGCAGCTGGGAGCTGATTTGGCCAGCCGCCTGCCTAGTGGGGGCCGGGATTTGCCTGCTTTTACTGCAAAATCGCGCCTTGGATGGGCTTTCTATGGGCGACGACGTCGCTACCGGCCTGGGTATTAACCTGTTGCGGGCCCGCTCGCTGGGGGCACTCGGGGCCGTGTGCTGCTGCGCTGGCGCTACCGCTTTGGCTGGTCCGCTGGGGTTTGTGGGCATTATTGTGCCCCACCTACTGCGGGGCGTGGGTGGACCGGCAATGGGCTGGGTACTGGGCTCTAGCCTGTTAGCTGGCCCCATACTGGTGATCGCCGCCGACACGGTGGGGCGCCTAATTTGGCCGCCGGCGGAGGTGCCCGCTGGGGTGCTGGTGGCCCTAATTGGGGTGCCGGTGCTGGTGGCGCTAGTACGACGGCGACAGGTGGTGTCGCTGTGAAAGTCCGCTTCAAGAACGTAAGCGTGGCCGCAATTTTGCTGGCCCTAGCTGTAGGCGGTGCGCTTATTTCCCTGCTGCTAGTAAACCCCCAGCTGGGTTTTGGAGATCTGTGGCTAGCCGTAACTGACCCCGATTCCACAGCTGCTTTGATTGTGTGGGAGTTTCGCGCCGCCCGCATAGTGCTAAGTGTGCTGGTAGGTGTGTGTTTTGGGTTGGGCGGCTCACTGCTGCAACGGCTTATGCGCAACCCCCTGGCCAGCCCCGACGTGCTGGGGGTGAGTGCGGGCGCCTCGCTGTGCGCCATGGTAGCGATGGTGATTTTTGGGCTGCGTGGCCTGCCAGTGTCTGGGGCGGCCTTTGTGGGCGCTATTGCCATTGTGGCCATTGTGGGTTTCCTGGCCGGTGGGCGCGGTGGTATTTCTGGCCGCTTTGTGCTGATCGGGGTGGGGGTAGGGGCCGCCGTCAACTCCTTGATCATCATGGTCACCACCTTTGCTAACACCTACCAGGTGCGCGAAGCCATGGTGTGGCTGTCTGGTTCACTAGCCTCAGCCACCTGGCAGCGAGTAAGCCTGCTGGCCGCGCTAATGGTGGTGCTAGTGCCCCTAGTGGCGCTGCGTCGTCGTAATTTGGAGGTGCTGGAGGTAGGTGACGATCTAGCCGCAGGTTTAGGGGCCCGCCCGGTGCGCGACACCATGATCATTGTGGCCCTGGTGGTGGCGCTAATTGCTAGTGCGACGGCGGCTGCCGGGCCGATTGCTTTTGTGTCTTTTGTGGCCGGCCCCTTGGCGCTGCGGCTAACTGGCCGCTGGAGTTTGACCTTAAGTGCGCTTACCGGCGTGGTGATTGTGTTGCTAGCTGATGCGGTGGGGCAGATTTTGCCTTCCGGCCCTTACCCGGTGGGGTTGATAACTGGCGCTTTGGGGGCGCCGGTGCTGCTAAGTGTGTTGCTGCGTAAAGGAAATTAACAGATGACGAATAAACCACCGTCCCCCGGCTCACAGGCAGGTGCCGAGCAGCCGGGCGCGGCCAGACAAGGCCAGCAGGAGGCTACCAGCCAGGGACAGCTAAGCGCTGACCAGCCGGGCCAGCAAGGCGCGGCAAGTCAGACCCAGCCGGGCACGGCCGCCCAGGGCCAGCTAAGCGCCCAGGGGGTGCAGCTAGGCTACGGCGGTCAGCCAATCGTTAAAGGCGTCAGCCTTACCCCTCCACCTGCCCAGCTAACTGTGCTGGCTGGGCCTAACGGCTGCGGTAAATCCACCCTGCTACGCGGCCTAGCCAGGCTGCTTAAACCCAGCCAAGGCCAAGTGATCCTAAACGGGGCCGATATCGCCTCACGCCCTGCCCGCGCCGTCGCCAAAGAATTAGGCCTACTGCCCCAGGGCCCCCAAGCCCCAGCCGGACTAACCGTACGCGAACTAGTGGCGCGCGGACGCTACCCGCACCGCTCTCTGCTACGCAGCTGGTCGCGCGAGGACGAGCAGGCGCTTACCCAAGCCCTGGCCGACACTCACACCACCGAGCTAGCCCACCGCCAGGTAGATTCCCTCTCCGGCGGTCAACGCCAGCGCGTGTGGATTGCCATGGTGCTGGCCCAGCGCACCGGCGTGCTGCTGCTGGATGAACCCACCACCTACCTGGATCTAACCCACCAAATCGAGGTGCTGGATCTGCTGCGCGAGCTAAACGGACGCCACCAAACCACCATTGTGGTGGTGCTACACGAGCTAGCCTTAGCTGCCCGCTACGCCGACTACCTGGTGTTTATGCGTGCGGGGCAAATCCTGGCGGCCGGCGAGCCCGCGCAAGTGGTCACCACCCAAAACCTGGCGGCCGCTTTTGAGCTAGAGGCGCGGGTAGTGCCTGACCCGGTCTCGGGCACGCCCCTGGTGGTGCCGGTGCGCTCACTGAGGGGGCAGAAGTGAGTTACGCAGCGCTGGCACTAAAAGTTGTGCAGGTTGAAAACCCTCTGCCTGGATACGCCCGTATTTGGTTAAGTGGGCCTCAGCTGCATTTAGTCGACGACGGCGGCCTCGGTGGGTTGCGTGATACCCGCATCAAACTGATTGTGGGGGCAGCTAGCGACGACGCCGGCCTGGCTCTGGGCCAGTTAGATGGCGGCTGGTACCACCAATGGCTAGATCTGCCGGTGAACCAGCGCGGCTATATGCGCACTTATACGGTGGCCTGCCAGCGCCACGACCAGGCCGGTAGGCTCAGCCGGGTCGCTATCGACATCCTAATTGGTGGCGTTGAACCTGGTGTCACTGGGATGCCAGCAGAGCATGAAGGGCCGGGCGTGAGCTGGGCGCGGCAAGCTAAAGCCGGCGCTAGCTGTGTAATGTTGGCGCCCTGGCGCGGCTATGACGCAAGCGGTCAGCGCCTAGCCTCCGCCCTGGACCAGCGTGGCAGTGGGCTGGAATACCGGCCCGGGGCGGCTAAACAAGTAGTGCTATTAGGCGACGGCACCGCCCTGCCCGCAATTAACGCCTGCCTGCACTACGAAGCCCAACAGAAAACAGAGCGCCACTTCACCGTGGTGCTCAGTGGCCCGCCAACTTGGAGTGACTACCTTAAACAGGCCGGGGTAGGACCGGAGCATTTGCAGGTAAGTGCCGTAAGCCAGGGCTGGGTGGAGCAGGCAGCCCGCGCCGCAGCCCAAGTATGGCAAGACTGGCTGGGTGAAGTGGCAGCGCTAGGCGGCGTCGGCAGACAAGACTTACCCAAGCTCGACGTCGACGCCGACATACTGTGGGAAACCACCACCGAAACCCAAGCTGACCTTGGCCAAGACCAATCGCTGACACAAGCTCCCTACTTTTGGGTGGCCGGCGAACGCAGCCAGGTAGCCGCTATTCGGCGGGCTTTAGTGCGCCAATGGGGCGTGGACAGGCGCCAAGTGTCCTTTATGGGCTACTGGCGCGCGGGCCAAGCCGAATCGTGATGCCATGCATTAAGAAATATCGCTAAGGCTGTGGCTGGCGTTGCACAGATGTGCCCAATATCCCAATTTGACTGGCTTTTAGTGGCTCTAGCAAGGCAAACTGTGTCAGGGGCTAAGTAGCCTTTGGATGCTGTATACAAAGCAGTAACCGCAATCATTACTACTAGCTATACCTGTGGTATGCGACAAGGAGGTTGTAAATATGGGATTCAAAGTAGTTGTTGGCGCTGATATCGCCGGATATGAGTACAAGGAACGTCTAAAGGCAGATCTGCAAGCCGATCCGCGTGTTGACGAAGTAATAGACGTAGGTGTTGATGCGGGACAAGACATTGATTACCCGCACATCGGGGTGGCAGTAGCCCGCAAAATTGCTGCCGGTGAAGGCGATCGTGGCTTGATTGTGTGCGGTACGGGCATGGGTATGGCGATGGCTGCCAACACCGTGCCGGGAATCCGCGCCTCAGTCGCTCACGATTCATTCTCTGTTGAGCGTTTAGTGCTTTCCAACAACGCACAGGTACTAACCCTGGGGCAGCGTGTAATTGGAATTGAACTGGCTCGCCGACTGGTTAAAGAGTGGCTGGGATACGTATTTGACGAAACCTCCCACTCAGCCCCCAAAGTTGCGGCTCTAAACGACTACAGTCTGAACCGGGAATGACCCGCACTTCACACTAGAAGTAACCTACCTCCCAGAAATTGCAATAAGGAGCGCAGATTAAATGGATCTCGACCTCGCGGTCGCCGGTATCTCCGTGTACTGGATTATCGCCGCTATCGCAGGTGGCTTTATCGGTGCCTGCATCGGTGGTAACTACGCATTCGTATTCACCGGAGTATCGGCCCTATTTGGCCTAGGCTACATGGTGGCCACCAAGGACAGCTACGTCCTAGACTACATTGCCTTTGGTCCCGTCTTTGGCCCTCACGTATGTTTTGCTGGTGGCGCGGCAGCCTCAGCATATGCAGCTAAGCGTGGCTATATTGAAGATGGTAAAGACATTGTTACCCCGCTTAGTGGCCTAGGTAAGCCGGATGTATGGCTGGTTGGTTCCGCCTTCGGTGTATTCGGTGCTATTTTGCAGAAGCTAGTACTGATGATCCCGTGGTTTGGCCACCACACCGACTCGGTTGCCTTCACCGTGTTCATCTCCGCTATCGTGGCTCGCCTGATGTTTGGTGACTCCATCTTCGGTTCTAAGCCGGCCCTACAGGGCTTCAAGCCCCGCGAAGGCGCTCGCTGGCTCGAATGGCAGGAAAAGCCCTCACAGTTCATCACCCTGGGTGTCATGTGGGGTATGGCTTTCGGTGGCGCCGCCCTGGTACTCAGCCACCACTTCCCGGTTCTAGCTGAAGCCAAGAACGCTCAGGTATTCGGTTTCGCTATCTCCGCCCTGTGCATCTTGATCCTGAACCTGGGTCACAATGTGCCCGTAACCCACCACATGACCATCACCGGTGGTCTGGCCGTAACTCAGTTCATCCCGGTGCTGGGTCTCCACCCCGGTGGCGGCGTAGGCCTGATTTACCTGGTGCTCGGTGCCCTGGGTGGTCTGACCGGTGCTGTTATCGGCGAAGTTGCGGCTCGTGTCTTCTACGACCGTGGTAACACCCACATTGACCCCCCGGCCATCGCTATTTGGACCACCACCACCATCTTCATGGCGGCGGCCCAGATCGCTGGAGCCTAAGGTCTAAACCGCCATGGACGACGTCGTTAAAACCCCCACGGACTTTTACGCCGCCTACATCTTTGACATGGATGGCACTATCTACCTAGGAGACCATCTCCTGCCCGGTGCCAAACGGATGATCGAGCAGCTGCACGAGCGCAATATTCCCGTGCGCTACTTATCCAACAATCCCACCAAAGACCCGGCCGAGTATGCGCAAAAGTTGGCGCGACTGGGACTACCGACGCCGGTTGAAGAAATCGTCAACACGGTGGTTACCACGGTACGTTGGCTGCAAGCTAACCACCCCGACGCCGTCGTCTATCCAATCAGTGAAGAGCCACTTAAGCGGGCCCTAACCGAAGCCGGTTTTAAGATCAGCGAAGACCCCAGCGAAATCGATGTGGTTATCGCCTCCTACGACCGTACCTTCGAATACCGCAAGCTACAGATTGCCTTCGACGCCATCTGGTTTTACAAGCGGGCCATCCTGATTGCTACCAACCCAGACCGTTTCTGCCCCTTCCCGGGCGGACACGGTCAGCCGGATGCGGCCTCGATCATCGCCGCCATCGAGGCCTGCACCGGTACCAAATGCGTCGCCAACCTTGGCAAACCCAACCCGGTGATGCTCACCGCCTCACTAGCGGGTCTAGATGTAGAGCCAGCCAACTGCGTAATGGTGGGTGACCGGCTACAAACCGACATCCAGATGGCCCTAGACACCGGCATGGCCAGTGCCATGACCCTCACCGGCGAAGCCACTCTCGATGACGTGCGTGCACGTGCACAAAACCAGCGCCCACGCTACATACTCGATCGCATCGACAAACTTATCCCGCTACAGTACTGGCCCCAGCTAGGCTGGAGTGAAGACGACTAGCGCTTAACCGCGCCGGTTCTTACAGCCCGGTGGCTTCCTTGCTAAATAGCTAAGTCACCGGGCTAACTATTAACACAGGGACACGGTAGTCCCACAAGCAATTGCATTTTCATCAGTGCAATTACTAAACGCAAAGGAGCAAATGATGGCATTTGTAAACATTAACGGCCCATTTGTAATGGGTATTGATTTCGGTACCGAATCGTGTCGTGTGGCTATCTTTGACCTAGAAGGCCACCCGATTTCATTCGCGGCCACCCCTTACAAGACCCACTACCCGCGCCCGGGCTGGGCTGAGCAGTCGCCCGACGACTGGTGGAACGCCCTGATGGCCTCCACCCGCAAAGCCATGGACAACGCCTACATTCCGCCCCAGTCCATTGGTGGCATTTCCTATGACGCCACCACCATGACCGTGGTGCCCATGGACAAAAACGGTAACGCCCTACGTAACGCCATCATGTGGATGGACGTGCGCGCCACTGAGCAGGCAGAGCGGGCGCTGACCTCAGACTCCTGGGCACGCTTATATAACGGTGGCGGAACCATGCCGGCAACCGCCGAATGGTACCCCTTCAAGGCCGCCTGGCTGCGTGAAAACGAGCGCGACATTTACGACGCCGCCTACCGCCTAGTTGACGCCCCCGACTGGCTCACCTACCGCCTGACCGGTAACTGGTCTGTCAACATCAACTCCGCCGCCCTGCGCATGTACTACAACCGCGACCACGGTGGCTGGCCGGAAGACTTCTACGCCCACGTGGGCGCCGGCGACGTCTTTGACAAGCTCCCCGAAACCGTAAATGACCTGGGTGTACTAGTGGGCGAGCTGTCCACCGTCGCTGCCCGCGACCTGGGTCTAGTGCCGGGCACGCCGGTAGCTCAGGGTCTGCCCGACGCTTGGGCCGGCCAGATCGGTTTGGGCGTGGTTAGCCCCGGCAAGCTAGCCCTGATCACCGGCTCTTCCCACGTAATCACCGGTCAAAGCGCGGTAGCTGGCTACGGTGAAGGCTTCTTCGGCTCCTACACCGACGGCGTTATCCGCGGCCAGTACACCGTTGAAGGCGGTATTTCCTCCTCCGGCTCGGTACTCAAGTGGTTCAAGGAAAACTTCGGCGGGGCCGTTGCCGCTGAGGCTGAAGCTACCGGCATGAGCCCCTACTACCTGTGGGACCGTAAGGCTGACGAGCTACCCATTGGTTGCGACGGCCTCATCGTCAACGAGTACTTCCAGGGCAACCGCACCCCCTACACCGACTCCAAGGCGCGCGGTATCTTCTCGGGCCTATCCCTGGGTCACACTGCCGCCCACCTCTACCGTGCCATTGAGGAGGGCGTGTGCTACGACGTCGCCCACAACCTACTCAAGCTGCGCCAAGCCGGCATCGAAACCAAGGAGCTGGTGGCTTGCGGTGGGGCAACCAAGTCGCGTCAGTGGATGCAGATGCACGCGGACGTGACCGGGGTGCCCATCACCTTGACTGAGGTGGGCGACGCCGTCGTGCTGGGCTCTTGCATGCTGGCTGCGGTAGGTAGCGAGTTCTACTCCTCAATTGAGGACGCCGCCGCGAACATGGTGCACGTAACCGAAACCATCGAGCCCAACCCTGAGGCCCACGAGGAATACCAGTTCTATTTCCAAACCTACATGGAGCGTTACCCGGCACTACGCGAGCAAATCCACTCCACGGTTGACCACCTCAACGCCAACGCCAAGAACTAAACCAGAGTAAGCTTATAGGGTGCTATAAAGCCCGTAGCTTGCCAGGATAATAAGAAAGGCACTTTTGAATGACTAAATCGTTTAGCTGGAATGAGCTAGATGAGCGTGCAGTGGCGTTTGGCAAGGCACTGGCGGCAGACGCCGTGGAGAAGGTTGGCTCCGGACACCCGGGCGCTGCAATCTCCCTGACGGCGGCGGCCTACTTGCTCTACCAGAAGGAGATGCGAGTAGACCCGGCTTGCCCCACTTGGCTCGGACGCGACCGTTTTATCCTCAGTGCCGGGCACGCCTCGGTGATGCAGTACGTGCAGCTGGTGCTAGCCGGCTACGGGCTGGAGGTTAGCGATCTGGAGCAGCTGCGTAAGCGTGGCTCGCGCACCCCTGCACACCCTGAATATGGTCACACCCCGGGCGTGGAGGCCACCACCGGTCCGCTAGGTTCCGGTTTTGCCGCTGCGGTGGGTATGGCCGCTGCCGCCCGCCGTGAGCACGGCCTCTACGACGCCACCACCCCTGCCGGTGAGTCAATTTTTGACCACAACATCTACGTGATCGCCGGTGACGGCTGTATGCAAGAAGGCGTAACCATTGAGGCCGCCTCCTTCGCGGGCACCCAGGAGCTGGGCAATCTGATCGTTATCTGGGACGACAACGCCATCACCATTGAAGGTGACGCCGCCCTGGCTTTCCGCGACGACGTTGAGGCCCGTTTTGCCGCTCAAGGCTGGCACACTGCGCACGTGGATTGGCGCAATGCTGGTAGCGACGGTGGCTACTACGAGGATGTAAAGGCCCTGCACGAGGCCCTAGAAGCTGCTCGCGCAGAAACTAAGCGTCCTTCACTGATCCGCCTGAGCACCATTATTGCCTGGCCGTGCCCCACCAAGCAGGGTAGTGCCTCCTCCCATGGCGCCAAGCTGGGTGAGAGCGAGGTGGCTGGTCTCAAGCAGAACCTTGGCCTAGACCCCAACGAGCGTTTTGCTCTGCCGGAGCAGGTGCTGGAACACACCCGGGCCCAGGCTGGCCAGCGCGGCGCTGAGCTGCACGCCGCTTGGGATAAGCGCTTTGAGGCTTGGGGGCAGGCTAACCCACAGGCCCTGGAGCTACTAGAGCGAGTACGCGCGGGGCTGCTGCCGGCTGAGCTCGACGACGTCCTGCCGGTTTTCGAGGCGGGCTCTAGCCTGTCCACCCGCGCAGCCAGTGGCAAGACCCTGTCGGCTATCGCCTCCACACTGCCTGAGCTGTGGGGCGGCTCCGCTGACCTGGGCGGCTCCAACATGACCAACATTGCTGATGCCAGCGAGTTCCTACCCGAAGGCTCACTAAACCCTGAGGAAAATGGCCCCTACGGGCGCATTATCCACTTCGGGGTGCGCGAGCACGCTATGGGTAACATGCTCAACGGTATTGTGCAGTCGGGGCTGACCCGCGCCTACGGCGGTACCTTCCTGGTATTTTCTGACTACATGCGTCCGGCGGTGCGCCTGGCTGCTTTGCAGAAGCTACCCACCGTCTTTGTGTGGAGCCACGACTCTATCGGCGTGGGTGAGGATGGCCCCACCCACCAGCCCATTGAGCACATTGCTTCACTGCGAGTTATCCCTGGCCTAAGCGTGGTTCGCCCCGCTGACGCCAACGAGGCTGCGCAGGCTTGGCTAGGCGCCTTGGCTCACCGCGATAGCCCCACCGGATTGGTGCTGTCGCGTCAAAACCTGCCGATCTTTGACCGCAGTCAGGGCGGCTTTGCTCCCGCTGAAGGTACTTTGCGTGGCGCCTACACCCTGGTTGAGGCCAGCAACTCCAAGCCGCAGGTGCTGCTGCTGGCTACCGGTAGTGAGGTGGCTTTGGCGGTTGAGGCACGCCAGGCTCTAGAAGCTGAAGGTATCCCCACCCGCGTGGTGTCTGTGCCCTGCTGGGAATGGTTCCACGCGCAGGATGCTGAGTATCGCGAGTCGGTGCTGCCCAGCCAGGTAAAGGCCCGCGTGGCCCTGGAGGCTGCCTCCTCTATGGGGTGGCGCGAATGGGTTGGCGACGCCGGCGAGATCATTGCCATTGATGAGTACGGCGAGTCGGCTACGCCCGCTGAGCTGTTTGAGTACTTTGGTTTCACCGTGGATAACGTGGTGGCTAAGGCTAAGCAGTCACTGGCGCGCGCCTAAGCACGTACCTAAAACACACCTAACAGGTTTAGAGTGCGGTCAAACGCGTTGAACTCTAGACCTGAACACTAAGCAGGTGGAGATTGAATGCATCGTTAGATTCAATCTCCACCTGCTGGTTTTTATAAGAAGGTGTATTAAACCATGTCTACCTGGCAATATTGCGTCTCATTTGCGTGTCGTCTATTGGTTATAATCTTTGCACTGCCATAGGCTTGGCACATGAGATTCGGCGTCGATTTTGGAACCACCCACACTACCGTCGCTTATGCGGACCGTGGCAACTACCCAGTTGTCAGTTTTGGCAATGAAGCAGGCGACTGGATCGATTACATTCCGTCCTTAGTGGCCTGGGATGGAGCCAAACTTGTCTACGGTTTTGAAGCTGAAGCCGTGGCCCTGACTGGCGGCGATTTCCTGCGTTCAATTAAACGCCTGCTGTCTGATGTTGACGTCACCCCCAACACCCAGGTGAGCCTGGGGGAGCGCAGCTACCCCATTATGGAGCTAGTTAGCGGCTTTTTGGCTTATGTGGCTCAGCAGGTGCGTGAGACCTCCACTATCAGCCCGCTGCGTGAAAATGAGCCGCTGGAGGCGGTAATTGGTATTCCTGCCCACGCTTTTAGCGGTCAGCGCCTAATGACTATTGAGGCTTTTGAACGTGGCGGCTGGCAGGTGCTGTCCATGATTAATGAGCCCAGTGCTGCCGGTTTTGAATATACCCAGCGTTACGCCTCCACCATTAACTCCAAGCGCACCCGCGTACTGGTTTATGACCTTGGTGGTGGCACTTTTGACGCCTCCCTGGTTTCTTGCGAGGGTAAACGCCACGAGGTGATTGATTCTTATGGTCACAACCAGCTCGGTGGTGACGACTTTGACTCTGCCCTAGCTGACCTGGTTTTGGCCAAGCTGGGCCGCGAGCGCGAGCAGCTAAGCTCGCGTGAGTTGAACCTGCTGCTGCATGAATGCCGTATCGCTAAGGAGTCTTTGAACCCCAACTCGCGTTCGGTGGCGGTTGAGGCTCTGGGTAAGAGCGTGAGCGTGCCGGTTAAGGCTTTCTATGAGGCTATTGATGAGCTGATTGAGCGTACTTTTGCCGCAATGGAGCCGTTGGTGCATGTTAATGCGCGCGGTAAGTTTGCGCTCACCACTGAGACTGCGGGCCTGTATGTGGTTGGTGGCGCCGCCCACCTGCCGGCTATTACTCGCGCCCTTAAGCAGCGTTATGGCTACCGTGTGCATCGTTCTAGCTACACGGCTGCTTCTACCGCTATTGGTTTGGCTATTGCGGCTGACCCTGATTCTGGTTACGCCCTGTATGACAAGCTTTCGCGTGGCGTGGGTGTGTTCCGTGAGATGCGTGGGGGCCAGGAGGTTAGCTTTGACCCGCTGCTGGGTGCTGACTTGTCGCTGGCTCCTAGCGGGGATGTGAGCTTGGTGCGTACCTACCAGGCTGCCCACAATGTGGGTCACTTCCGGTTTGTGGAGTACACCGAGACGGACGCTTATGGTGTGCCCGTGGGTGAGGTTTCCCCGGCGGGTACGGTGCTGTTCCCCTTCACTCGTCAGCTGCAGGAGGACCGGGGGGTTGACCTGGCTGAGGTTGCGGTGGAGCGTATTGATAACGGTCCGCTGATTGAGGAGCGTTACGTAGTTTCTTCTGCTTCTACAGTGCAGGTGACTATTAAGGATCTTTCTACTGGTTTCTCTGTCACCTGTGACCTGGGCGCCTGAGCGGGGCGCCAGTGCCGCTAGCCCTAGGCGAGATAGGCTTGGCTTGTGAGTGAAGTAGCCCCGCGTCGTCCGCGTCGTCCTTTGGCTATGCGCCGCTCTGTGGCTCAGCCTGTGCCTGAAGATTTAACCAAGGTGGTGGCTGAGCCGGAGCCGGATCCGGAGCCTAAGGCTAAATCTGCAGCTAGTCGGCTTGAGGCCGCTAAGTGGGCTGAGGTGGTGCGTCTGCGTACTTTGCCGGCTGCTTTAGCGCCGGTGTTGGCAGGCTCGGGCGTGGCTGGTGCTTTGGGTAGGTTCGACGCCGTGGCTGCCTTGCTGGCGGCCCTGGTGGCGTTGGCTTTGCAGATTGGCTGCAACCTGGCTAATGACTACTCTGATGGGATTCGTGGCACCGACGACGAGCGCACTGGCCCGGCCCGCCTGACCGCTTCTGGGCTGGTGGAGCCGGTTAAGGTTAAGCGCGCAGCCTTTGGCTGCTTTGGCGCCGGGGCGCTGTTTGGCTTGATTTTGGTGGCTTTGAGTGGCACCTGGTGGCTGATTGCGGTGGGTGTGGCGGCTGTGGCGGCGGCTTGGTTTTACACGGGCGGCGCTAAACCCTATGGCTACTTGGGTTTGGGTGAAGTGTTTGTGTTCGTGTTCTTTGGGCTGGTGGCTACTGCCGGCACTACCTACACGCAGGCTCATGCGGTGCCCTGGTGGGGTTGGCTGACCGCTGTGGGGGTGGGCTTGATTGCCTGCTCGCTGCTGATGGTTAACAACCTGCGCGATATTGAAACCGACCCGGCCCACGGCAAACGCACTTTGGCGGTGCGTTTGGGTTATGAGCGTGCTAGTCGCCTCTACCAGGTGATGCTGTTGGCGCCCCTGGTTTTGGGTTTAGCTACTTTGTGGGGTGGGGCAGAGCCGGGTGGCTCCCTGGGTGTGTTGGCTGCCGTATCTGTGGTGGCGATTGTGCTGTGGGGGCAGCTGGCCCTGTTGGCTTGGCGCCCAGTAGCGGCTAAAGCTAAGGGCCGTGAACTAATTGGCGCCCTGAAAATGGCTGGTATTTACGAGCTGGTTTACGGCCTGAGCCTGGGCCTAGCCCTACTGGCGGTCTAGGGCACAGTTAAACTGTGTCCATGAGCGCGCACTACCCGCTTCCCAAGCAGGTTTCTGAAATTTTTGATCCCACTAAGTGGCGTGATATCGCTGGTTTTGAGGATCTAACTGACGTCACCTATCACCGGGCAGTTAGCCGCGACGAAAGCGGTAACTGCACTGATAAGCCGATTGTGCGCGTGGCCATTAACCGCCCTGAGCTGCGTAATGCTTTTCGCCCCCACACTGTGGATGAGCTTTACCGCACCCTTGACCATGCCCGCATGAGTGGGGATGTGGGTACGGTTATTGTCACCGGTAATGGTCCCTCGGCGCGCGACGGCGGCTGGGCTTTTTGTTCTGGCGGCGATCAGCGTATCCGTGGTCGCGACGGATACCGCTACGAAGTTGAGCCCGCCCAGGCCCCAGAGCCGGCGTCGTCGGCAGAAAAAACCGCAGAAAGTGGGCCGCAGGGAGCACCAGAGCCTATAGCAGCGCCAGACCCCAGCGGGCAGCTGGCCTCCACTACCGCCAGGCGTGAACGTATCGACGCCGCCCGCGCTGGCAGGCTGCATATTTTGGAAGTTCAGCGCCTAATTCGCACCATGCCTAAAGTGGTTATTGCGGCCGTGCCCGGGTGGGCGGCAGGCGGTGGTCACAGCCTAAACGTGGTGTGTGACCTGTCTATTGCTTCACGTCAGCACGCGCTTTTTAAGCAAACCGACGCCAATGTGGGTTCTTTCGACGCCGGCTACGGCTCGGCCCTACTGGCACGCCAGGTGGGTGATAAACGTGCCCGCGAAATTTTCTTCCTGGCACGCACCTATGACGCGGAAACCGCCGAGCGTTGGGGAGTGGTCAACGAGGTGGTAGACCACGGAGAACTAGAAAATAAAGCCATTGAATACGGCGAGATTATAGCCACCAAATCTCCCCAGGCCATCCGTATGCTTAAGTTTGCTTTCAACCTGGCCGACGACGGTTTGGCCGGTCAGCAGGTCTTTGCTGGTGAAGCTACGCGCCTGGCCTACATGACCGATGAGGCTGTGGAAGGGCGCGACTCTTTCGTCAACAAACGCCCAGCGGACTGGTCTTCCTTCCCGTACTATTTCTAAAACCGGCTCTGAACAGGCCTTTGTTAACCGCCTGTACCTAAGGTCATGGCAGCCTAACCGGGTGTCAGTTTAAACTTATCTATGCGTACGTTTCGGTGCTTTTAGCTGATCAGCTTCGCCATTGTGTTTGCGCTGCTGTACTGCATTGCCGCCGAGTACTTCCCCAAGATTAAGCTGTGGCAGGGCGCGGCCTTTGGTCTACTGGTGTGGATCGGTGCGCACGTAGTGTTCATGCCGCTGCTGGGTTGGGTGCCCAGCCCCTTCCCGTGGGTTGAGGGTGGCCAGACCTGGTCCGAGCACTTCTCTGAAGCCCTAGGTCACGTAGTGTGGCTGTGGTCGATTGAAATCGTGCGCCGCGACCTGCGTAACCGCATCACCCGCCAGCCCGACCCTGAAGTTCCGTTGGAGCAGCCCTACCGCTGATAGCTAGCTGCAATAAGGCTTTTCAGTTGCCAAGGCCGTCTTTAAGGCGGTCTTGGTTGCGTTTAGGGCCCGCTAACGGCGACGGCGTTGTACCGCCGTCACTGCCGGGCGCTAGGTGGTGTCCACTGCGGCGCGGCAACGTTATGTGTCCTCACCCCGGTGCGCGAGGAGGCGGTGACGTACGGGGCTGGCAGGGCGGCGTCGTCGCTAAGGAATAATGGGGGCCATGCTTGAAACAATCCGTAAGCAATGCCCCCCGCCAGCCGCTGCGCTGTGGGAAAGCATTGACCGGGTAGAGGTTTTCTCAATCGCCATGCGGGTGCGCTTTCGCGGTATCACCGTGCGCGACGGCGTCCTAGTGCATGGCCCCGCAGGCTGGGGGGAGTGCGCCCCATTTTGGAACCACCCTGATAGCCACAGCGCTAAATGGCTGGCCAGCGCCCTGAGCCAAGCCACGAAACCGCTAGCTGACCAAGGCGTCCCCGAGCCTAAACGCCACCAAATTCCGGTTAACACCACTATCGCCGCCCTGGGGCCTGAGGAAGCTGAGGCGCGCGCGCTCGCAGCAGTGGGCGCAGGCATACACACCGCCAAGGTGAAGGTGGCCGACAAGCCCGATTGTTTAAGCGAGGATCTACAGCGCCTAGAAGCGGTGCGCGGCGCCATGGGGTCAGGTGCGGCTTTGCGCATTGATGTAAATGCCGCTTGGGATTTGGATCAGGCCCTAAAGCTGCTACCCCTATATGACCGTGCCGCCGGCGGGCTCGAATACGCTGAGCAGCCTTGCCGCTCCACCGCTGATCTGGCGGTTTTACGCCGCAAACTCCAGGTGCCAATCGCCGCCGATGAATCCTTGCGTCTAGATGCCAACCCTATGGCAGTACGGCAGTTAGAGGCGGCGGATGTGGCCGTACTAAAAGTGTCCCCACTAGGTGGCATAAGCGCTGCTTATGAAATCTATAAGCGTTTAGAAATGCCAGCGGTGGTTTCTTCAGCCCTAGACACTTCGGTGGGGATTTACGCCGGCCTGCGTCTAGCTGGAACTCTAGATGAGCTGCCCTATGCTTGCGGCCTGGCCACCGGCTCGCTGCTGCAAGAAGACGTGATAGAGCCACCCTTTAGGCCGGTAAATGGCCATTTAACCCTGAGCCAGCCGGTGTCAGTTAAGCGCATCCCACCCGCTAGTGAGCCTCTACGTGAGCGCTGGTGCCAGCGCCTAGTGCGCCTGAGCACTCTGCTAGCTAGCTAAACTTAAAATCACATCTGGCGCCTTGGCGCGCTAGAGACCCAACTAGTTAGGCCAGTTGTGACCCCCCAAGAAGCATCCGCCCCCAGCGGCCCCGCCCACTCAGCCTCCCAGCTACCGACCTGCCCAGCCGCTCAGCCGCCGGCCGGCCCAAAGGTGACGTTCCCAGAAAGCCCTGCCGCCTTAGAAAACCCTGCCACCTTACTTGCCCGCGCCGTGGTGGCATCCCTAGTTGAAGCCGGGGTTAAACGGGTGGTGATCAGCCCCGGCTCGCGTAACGCTCCGCTGACCTACGCCCTGGCCGACGCCGCGCAGGCCGGCTACCTGCAGCTGCGCGTGGTGGTTGATGAGCGTAGCGCCGCCTTTGTGGCTTTAGGTGCCTCCCGCTCCGACTGGCTACGTGAAGGCCTAGCTCGCCCCGCCGTGGCGGTTATGACCTCCGGTAGCGCGGTAGCTAACGCGCACCCTGCCGTGGTTGAGGCCGACGCCGCCGGGGTGCCGCTAATAATTTTGAGTGCCGACCGCCCCCATGCCCTGGTTAACACTGGTGCCAGCCAAACCACGGTGCAAACCGGGATTTTTGGCGCCGCCACCCGCTACCAGGCGGACCTGGGCGACACTAACGCAAGCGACGCCGTCGCCAATCAAGTACGCCGAGCGGTAGCTGCAGCTTCAGGGCGCCTAAGCCTAGACCCCGGCCCGGTGCATCTAAACGTGCGCCTAGCCCCGCCGCTGGCCCCCGCCGCCCCCTGGCAAGTGCCGCATTTGGAGCCCAAAACCCACTGGCTGCGTGCGCGCAAGCCCCTAGCGGAGCAGCTAAATGGGGTTACAGTCAGCCAGGTAGGGTGCCGCTTAGGTTTAGACCCCGCCCGGCGTGGGGTGATTGTGGTGGGGGACAACGACGACGCCAAGTTAGCCCACTATGCCGCCTCCCTGGCCCACGCTTGGGGGTGGCCGCTACTAGCTGAACCCACCTCGCTAGTGCGCACCAACGCCAACGCAGTGGCTGCCTACAGTGCGCTTTTAGCTGGTGGCGACGGCTCAGCTAGCGGCGACGGCGCTCAGCTTTCTCAAGAGATCGAGCAGTTGCTGGTAGTCGGGCACCCCACCCTCACCCGCCCCATCGGCGCGCTACTGGCGCGGGAGGATATTTACCAGGTGGTGCTGACCAACCGGGCGCGCTGGAGTGACGTGAGCGGGCAAGCCGCCTACGTAACCACCCTAGAACAGGCTCTAAGCAGCCTAAATATCCCGGGTGGCGGCGCCGGTGCGGAGGCGGGCGCAGACGCCGATGCCGGTGGAGATGCCAGCGCGAGTGCAGGTGCGGGGGCGGGCGCCGGCGTCGGCAAAAACGCTCCGTCACCGCTGTGGCTACAACGCTGGTTGCAAGCTGGCCAACAACAACTAAACGCCACCAGCGTAACTAAAGCCGCGCAAATGGCTTTAACTACCTGGCAGGCCACCTCACAATACGAATCTCATAGCCAATCAACAGCAATTCACAGCGACGGCCTAGAAAGCAGCGTTACTTTAATGGCAGCTTCTTCGATGGCCATCCGCTATCTAGATGCTCGATTACCTGCGGGTAAGCAACTAAAAAAGATGCCCGGCCCAGTAGTGGCTAATCGTGGATTAGCCGGTATTGACGGGACTATCTCCACCGCCGTGGGCCTAGCCTGGGCCAGTGGCCAACCAGTGCGGGTAATTATTGGGGATTTAGCGGCAGCACACGACTTAACCGGCCTGGTTAAGGCAGTTACAGAAACCGAGGTGGACCTGCAAGTAATCGTGTTAGATGATCATGGCGGCAAAATATTTAGCGGCCTTGAATATGGCGCCAGCGAGCTAAGTAATTATTTCCCACGCTTTTTCACTACCGCACAGCAAGTTGATTTCGCACAGGCAGCAGCCGCATTTGGCGCCCATGTGAGCGTAATTGACGACGTCGATGGGCTGCAATCCCTATTGTCTAAGACAATTGAGGGCCGTAGCCTGGTGCATGTCAAACTTGTTTAAGGGTTGCTGCTAACTCCACCAAATGACCACGTCACTATGATTAGCGTCCATAAGGTAGCCATTGTTAGCTACCGCTAAGCAATTAGGAACTATTGATGAGCGATAACTACCAGCCCCGTAACCCCTACGCCCCCAACTATGGCGCTAGGCCGGCCGGAAACTATGGCGCCGCCCCCTACGGCCAGGCCCCCTATGCTCCCTCTAGCGCCCCCGCAGCTCCCTCCGCTCCTGCTAGCGGCTACCCCGGCGGCTACAACAATGGTGCCAACTACACCTCTAACAGCGACAACAAGAAGAGCTCCCCGGGTTGGGGTGGGGTGATGGCCCTATCACTGACCACCGCGCTGGTGGCCTCAGGTATCACCGCCGGCGGCATGTACTACACCAGTGACATGGAACAAGCCCAGCCCGCTATCACCTCCACCTCCACCGTCTCAGCCAACAACCAGGGCAACACTAAACTGGTAACCACCCAGGGCCAAACCCCTGACTGGCAAAAGGTAGCCGAAAACGTCTCCAGCTCCGTGGTTTACATCCAGGCCAAGCTCTCTGAAGGCGGCGCCAGTGGATCGGGTGTGGTGATTGACAAACAAGGCCACATCATCACCAACAACCACGTGGTAGCCGGGGCTAGCGCGCTATACGCCCAGCTTAAAGACGGGCGTATCTACGAGCTGGAACTAACCGGCACTGATCCCGCCAATGACCTGGCGGTAGTCAAAATCAAGAACGCCCCCTCAGACCTGACCGTAGCCCAAATCGGCTCCTCCAAGGATCTAAAGGTAGGCCAGGGCGTAATGGCTATCGGTGCCCCGCTGGGACTTTCCTCCACCGCCACCACCGGTATTATCTCGGCCCTAGACCGCCCGGTAGTCACTAAGGGCGAGTCCAGTGATAGCTCTTCTAGTTCCTCAGCCAGCCAGCGTGTTTACACCAACGCCATTCAGGTTGACGCCGCTATTAACCCCGGTAACTCCGGTGGCCCGCTATTCGACTCACAGGGACGAGTTATCGGTATTAACTCCTCCATTGCCACCCTGGGATCTTCCTCCTCCAGCGGCACGCGTAGCGGAAACATTGGTATCGGCTTCGCTATCCCCATTGACCTGGCCAATAAAGTGGCCCAGCAGCTGATCAAGGATCGTAAAGTCACCCACGCCTACCTGGGTGTTTCGCTTGAAGACGGCGGCGCCACAGTTAATGGTGAAACCCGCGCCGGAGCTAAGATCACCAAGGTTGGCTCGGGCACCCCGGCCGCCAACGCGGGCCTGCGTGAAGGCGACGTGATCTTGGCTGTTGACGGTCACGCAGTAGGCGAATCAGCGGCCCTGATGGGTTATGTACGCCAGTTCAGTGCCGGCGACCAGGTCAAGTTCACCGTTGCGCGCGGCTCAAACAAGATGGAAGTTACCGTCAAACTGGTTGAGCGCCCCGACGACAAGTAAGGGCCGCACGCCCAGCCTCGGGCCGGTAAACCCAGCCTCGGGCTACAAACCCAAAGCGGCGCGCATAGGCGCCATTTTGGCGTTAGTTTCCGCCAGCTCATCGGCGGCAACTGAATCGGGCATAATGCCTGCGCCCGCAAAAATTCGCACCGAACCCACCGGCTGGTTACCCATAGGGTAGCCAGCCGGGCCGCCCTGGGTGCCAGCTAGCTGCGGCGTCGAAGCCAGAACCTGCCCACTACGCAACGCAATACACCACTGGCCCTCACCGCGCCAATCCACCCAGCCCACCGGCCCGGCATAGCGCTCGCGGTCCATGCCTTCAAGCTCGCCGATCAGCTGCGCGGCCGCCGCTGTGGGGGTGCCGCATACTGCCGCCGTCGGATGCAGCGCCTCCACCAGCGCTAACGCTCCCGTGTCGCCGGCTACCTGGCCGTAAATATCAGTGGCTAGGTGAATCACGTTAGGCAGAGTCAGCGCAAAAGGCTCACTGACGCGCAACTGCTCAGTGATGGGGGTAAGCGCCTTAACCGCCGAAGCCGCCGCCAACTGGTGCTCGCGAGAGTTTTTAGATGAGCCGCGCAGCCAATCAGCTAGCTGCTCTAGTTCGCCTTGGTCCATATTGGCTCGGCGCCGGGCTGTTCCCGCCAGGACGCGCGAAAACACTTCCCGTTCACGCAGCTGCAACAGCATCTCGGGGCTGGCCCCAATCATCCCGTCTACGCTAAAAGTCCAGGTGGTGGCAAAGCGCGTGGCCAGGTGCTCTAGTGCGGCGCCTAGCGTGAGCGAGCTGCTCAGGTAGCTGTCGCGCGCCAGCACCACTTTGATGGCCCGATTTTGCTTCAGCGCCTGCGTGGCGAGCTCAACTGCCCTAGTCCACTGAGAGTCGCTAAGTGTGCTGCTTTGGCTGGTTTTGGCGCTCTCGACGGCGGCCGGGCTTGTTTGTCCGACGACGGGCGCGTTTGTTTGTCCGACGCCGGCCGGGCTGTCCGCGCTAGTGGCGGCGCTTGCTTGGCCCTGCGCACAGGCAGAAACAAAATCCAAAATATCTGCCAAGCCAGCGTTTTCAGCCACGGCGCGCACAAAACTCAGCTGAGGGGTATAGGGCTGGCCCCTAAAAACCTCGCCGCGCGGCGCCGTCGTGGCGGGGGAGAGCTCAAAGCGAGTCAGCCACCAACCCTGACGGTCGCGCCCCACCAAAACCTGGGGCACTACCAGCACCGAACTAGCCTGGGAAGTAGCGCTAAAAGTGATAGCTCCCAGCGCTAGTGGCCCGCTGCCAGGGCGACGCACCTGGTCAACCCAACTGGCCTGACCCACCTCATGGCGCCAAGCCTGACGCAGCTGCTCAATGCGCTTAGGCGGGTTATGGCAGGGAGTATCTGCGCTAGGGGAGGGGCCTGTCTGGGCAAAGTGGGTAGAGACGGCTGGCTCCGCAGACGGCGTCGAGACCGACTCTGCGGACGGCGTCGAGACTGGCTCTGCAGGCGGGGCGCTTAAAGTGAGCAGGCGCCCCAAACCCACCAAGCCGTAACCCTCATGCAGCCAGCAGCTGACCGACGTCGGCGCATACAAAAAATCAGTCAAGCCAACGCCGGGGCTAACCGACAGTGGGGTAGAGGTGCAAAACAGCTGACCGCTCATGCGCTGGGCTTAACCGCCTGATGCAGCGCCACAATGCCGCCAGAGAGGTTCTTATAAGCCACCTGACGCCAACCGGCCTCAAGCAGCAGCTGCGCCAACTCCTCCTGGTTAGGCCAAGACAAAATTGACTCAGCCAAATAGTCATAAGACTCAACATTGGAAGAAAACACCCGGGCCGCCGGGGGCATTACGTGACCTAAAAACCACTTGTAGCTCTCACGCACCAGCGGGGTGGTGGGGGTGGAAAACTCCGCAATCACAATCCGCCCCCCGGGTTTAGTAACCCTATACATTTGGCGCAAAGCCGCCAAAGTGTCGTTCACATTGCGCAGGCCGTAAGAGATAGTGACCACGTCAAAAGCGTCGTCGGCAAAAGGCAAAGCGGTGGCATCCCCAGCCACAAACTGCAACTCCGGGTAACGGCGCTTACCCTCCTGCATCATGCCAATGGAGAAGTCGCAGGCCACCACCTGGGCGCCGGTAAGGGCATAGTCGTTAGTGGAGGTGCCCGTGCCCGCAGCCAGGTCCAAAACCTTCATGCCGGGGCCGGCGCCCACAGCTGCACGGGTAACTGCTCGCCAGGCGCGCACTTGGAAACCGCTCATGACGTCATTGGTTAAATCGTAGCGGCGGGCGACAGTGTCGAACATGCCCGCTACTTCGCGCGGGTCCTTATTTAGGCTGGCTCGTGACATGGTCTAATCATCTCAGGTTTTAGAGTTTATGAGCGCAGATTTAAGCAAGCTAAACCGCGCGTAATAAAGCATTTTACTTAGGTGTGACAATCCGTCGTAAAAACGAACTTTTGGCGTAATATTGGGAAAAGCTAGAGGTTAAACGCGTCGTGTGCGCAACCCCTGGCACCTAGCTACTACAGTTTAAAGGTCAATCTCTGTGCGTAAAAGGATGGTGTTCTCGCCGTGAATCCCTATGTCTCCTTACTGGTGATGGGGGCAGTTGCGCTACTTATCGCCATTGGTGGTCTGGCAATGTCTGCCATTATCAGCCCCAACCGGCGCAACTCCACCAAGGTGCGTAACTATGAGTGCGGTGTGGATCCAACTCCTGCCAACAACGCTCACGGGCGCTTCCCAGTCAAGTTCTACCTGGTAGGTATGACCTTCATTATTTTCGACATTGAGGTCGTGTTCCTCTACCCCTGGGCCAGCTCTTTCGCAAAGCTAGGCCTGTTCGGGCTGGTAGCAGCGCTTATTTTCATCGCCCTAATCACCGTTCCCTACGTCCTTGAATGGCGTCGTGGCGGCCTGGATTGGGACTGATAAGGGGATAAAGCATGAGCCAAGAAAACCAAGCCGGTAACCCCGGATTCCTGCTAACCAGCGTTGAGACCGTGGCCGGCCTAGCTCAGTCACGGTCGCTATGGCCTGTCACCATGGGTCTGGCCTGCTGCGCTATCGAAATGATGGCCACCGCCGGCCCGCGCTTCGACCTAGCCCGCTTCGGTTGGGAGGTGTTCCGTGCCTCGCCGCGTCACGCCGACGTAATGATCGTTTCCGGGCGTGTAAGCCACAAGATGGCCCCCATCGTGCGTAACGTCTACGACTCGATGCCTGAGCCCAAGTGGGTTATCTCTATGGGTGCCTGCGCCTCCACCGGCGGTATGTTCAACAACTACGCCGTAGTGCAGGGCGCCGACCACATTGTGCCGGTAGACATCTACCTGCCCGGCTGCCCCCCGCGCCCCGAAATGCTGATCAACGCCATGCTGGAGCTGACCAAGCAGATCTCTAAGCGCCCGCTGCTGGGCCACCGCAAGGAGATCGCTCGCGCCGTCGAGGCTGCCGCCCTGGCCGCCACCCCCACCCACGCACAGAAAGGCCTGCTGGCATGAGTGAAGAGCTAAGCCAGGCAACCGAGGCGCCCGTAGCCCAGATTGACGGCGTCGCCGTACGTCCGCAGCTAGCCCTGGAAGTTATCGGCAGCGAACACGGCCTATTTGGGGCCAAAGACGCTGGTGACACCACCGGTTTTGACGGCCTCAGCCAGGTAATCACCCTAGCCCCCGCAGCGGTGCGCCCCTACGGTGGCTGGTTCGACGCCGTCGTCGACGACCTAATCGAAGACCTACGCAAGGGCGGGCTGGAACCCTCCCAGGTAATCGAGAAGGTAGTTGTAGAAAACGGCGAGCTAACCATTTTCGTGGTACGCGAGCACCTGGTGGCCGTAATGCAGTACCTGCGTGACGACCCAGACCTGCGCTTTGAGCTGTGCATTGGGGTCTCGGGTGTTAACTACCCCGGCGACAAAGACCGCGAACTGCACGCCTGCTACCAGCTGATGAGCCTGACCCACGGCAGCCGTCAGCTGCGCATTGAGGTAGCTGTTCCCGACGCTGACCCGCACGTGCCTTCAGTAGTTAGCGTTTACCCCGGTAACGACTGGCACGAGCGCGAAACCTGGGACCTGATGGGCATCGTTTTTGACGCTCACCCCGGCCTCACCCGCACGGCCATGCCCGATGACTGGGTAGGCCACCCCCAACGCAAGGATTACCCGCTAGGTGGTATCCCGGTCGAATACAAGGGCGCATCCACGCCCCCCGCTGACACTCGGAGGTCTTACCGCTGATGAGCATTCACGCAACCGGTGCAGCACTAGACTCTCTGGCCGCTGACGCTCCCCAGTTCCAAACCAACGGTGGCGACTGGGATGAAGTACTAGCCCAGATTGCTGCCCGCGATGAAGAAGAACGCATGCGCGATGACCGCATCGTGCTGAACATGGGTCCCGTCCACCCCTCCACCCACGGCGTGCTGCGCCTGGTGCTAGAGGTGGAAGGTGAACATGTCACCGATGTGCGCGTAGGCACCGGATACCTACACACAGGTATCGAAAAGAACATGGAGTTCCGTACCTTCACCCAGGGCGCCACCTTCGTAACCCGTATGGATTACGTGGCCCCCTTCTTCCAGGAAGTGGCTTGGGCTCTGGCGGTGGAAAAGGCCCTGGGTATTACTGACCAGGTACCCGAGAAGGCCTCGGTAGTGCGCGTGCTGCTCATGGAGCTAAACCGCATCGCCTCCCACCTGATCGCAGTGGGAACCGGTGGTAACGAGCTGGGTGGTACCACCTTGCTGACCATCGCCTTCCGTGGCCGCGAAAACATTTTGCGTGCCTACGAAATGATTACCGGCCTGCGCATGAACCACGCCTTTGTGCGCCCCGGCGGCCTAGCCCAAGACATTCCCGCAGGCGCGGTAGAGTTCATCCGCTCCACCCTGCCCAACATCAAGCGCGACCTGGGCGAGCTGGAAAAGCTGTGCATGGGTAACCCGATTCTGCGCGGCCGTATGATCGGCGTGGGCGAGATCGACCTGGCTGGGGCCATGGCCCTGAGCCTGACCGGCCCCTGCCTGCGCGCCACCGGCTACCCGATGGACCTGCGTAAGAGCGCCCCCTACTGCGGGTATGAAACCTACGACTTTGACGTGCCGGTTTACGACCGCTCTGACTGCTTCAACCGTATGCGCGTGCGTATGGATGAATGCTTCCAGTCCCTCAAGATTGTCTCCCAGTGCCTTGAGCGCCTAGAGCAGCTAGAGGGCGAGCCCACCATGGTGGATGACCCAGCTATTGCTTGGCCGGCCCGCATGAGCCTAGCTGCTGATGGCCAGGGCCAGTCCCTAGAGCACGTGCGTGAAATCATGGGCACCTCCATGGAGTCCCTGATCCACCACTTCAAGCTGGTCACCCAGGGCTTCCACGTGCCCGCAGGGCAGGTTTACCAGACGGTTGAGCACGCTAAGGGTCTGCTGGGTGTGCACCTAGTTTCCGACGGCGGCACTCGCCCCTACCGCGTGCACTTCAGGGATCCTTCCTTCTCTAACCTGCAGTCCATGGCCATTATGGGAGAGGGCGGCATGCTTGCCGACATCGTTCCGACTCTGGCTTCCATCGACCCCGTACTAGGAGGTGTGGACCGCTGATGAGTTATGACGAAGCAACTTTGACGCGTCTACGTGAAGAAAGCGCCCAGATCATGGGGCGTTACCCCAGCGGGCATGAGCGTAGCGCGCTGATCCCGATGCTGCACCTAATTCAGAGCTATGACGGTTACGTCTCGCCTGACGGCATCCGTTTTTGCGCTGAAGCCCTGAACCTGACCACCTCCGAGGTTAGCGCTGTAGCCACTTTCTACAGTCAGTTCCGCCGTCACCCCGGCGGCCAGTACCACGTGGGTGTATGCACCAACGCACTGTGTGCGGTTATGGGTGGAGACGCGGTTTGGGACGCGGTTAGCGAGCACCTGGGTATCGGTAACGACGGCGTCACTGAAGACGGCAGTATTTCGCTAGAACGCATCGAATGCAATGCGGCCTGCGACTATGCGCCGGTAGTGATGGTCAACTGGGAGTTTTTCGACAACCAGACCCCCGCCAAGGCCATTGACCTGGTGGACAAGCTGCGTCAAGGCAAGCCGGTAGGCCCCACCCGTGGCCCCAAGCAGGTGCCCACTTTCAAGCAAAACGAGCACCTACTAGCTGGTTTTGAAGACGGCCTGGTAGATGAGGGCATCAGCGCTGGCGCCCCCAGCCTGCTAGGACAGACAATCGCCCAGGAAAAGGGCTGGAGCGCACCGAAGGAGGAAACCAAGTGAGTGACACTGCAGTGGCACAGCCCGCTTACAGTGCGCCAGGGACGCTAACGCCCATCTTGACCTCCATGTGGGGTGTGGACCGCTCTTGGACCCTGGACGTTTACCGTCGTCACGGCGGCTATGAGGGCCTAGCTAAGGCCAAGAAAATGCAGGCCAGCGAAATCGTTGAGCTGGTTAAGGCTTCCGGTCTGCGCGGTCGTGGTGGTGCAGGCTTCCCCACCGGTCTGAAGTGGTCATTCCTGCCCGCGCCTGACGGCAAGCCGCGTTACCTGGTGGTTAACGCTGACGAGTCTGAGCCGGGCACCTGCAAGGACATCCCCACCATTATGGGTAACCCGCACGCCCTGATTGAGGGTGTGGCCATCACTTCGCGCGCTATCGGTTGCGACCACGCTTTCGTATACCTGCGCGGTGAGGTTAGCCAGGTTTACCGCCGCCTGCTGGCTGCGGCCCGTGAGGCTATGGAATCTGGCCTGCTAGACACCGGTTTTGGCCTGGATGGCAAGCAGCCGCTAACCATTACTGCTCACGCCGGCGCGGGCGCCTACATCTGTGGTGAAGAAACCGCGCTGCTGGACTCGCTAGAAGGCCGCCGTGGTCACCCTCGTCTAAAGCCGCCCTTCCCGGCTGTGGCCGGTCTGTACGCCCGTCCCACCGTTATCAACAACGTTGAGACCATCTCCCAGGTGCCTGGGATTTTGCGTGAAAGCGCCGCCTGGTACTCCGCCATGGGTACTGAAAAGTCCAAGGGTCACGGTATTTTCTCCGTCTCTGGACACGTGCGTAACCCCGGCCAGTTTGAGGCGCCTTTCGGCATCACCATGCGCGAGCTGATCGACATGTGCGGCGGTATCCGTGACGGTCACCAGCTTAAGTTCTGGGTGCCCGGTGGTTCCTCCACTCCCATCTTCACCGAAGATGAGCTCGATGTTCCCCTGGACTATGAGTCTGTAGGCGCCGCCGGCTCCATGCTGGGTACCCGCGCGCTACAGGTATTTGACGAGACTGTTTCAGTAGTGCGCGTAGTGACTCGCTGGACCGAGTTCTACCAGCACGAATCTTGCGGTAAGTGCACTCCTTGCCGTGAAGGTACCTACTGGATGCGCCAAATCATGCTGCGCCTAGAGGCCGGTAAGGGCCTGCCGGGTGACGTGGAAAAGCTGGAGTCGATTGCCTCCAACATCGCTGGGCGCTCCTTCTGTGCGCTAGGTGACGCTGCCGCCACCCCGGTGCTAAGCGGCATCAAGCGTTTCCGCTCTGAGTTCGAGGCTGGTTACACCACCCCGGCTTGTGAGCTCTTCCCCTACGCAGCCAGTGCAATCACGGAAAGCGGACGGTGACTTCTATGACCGACCTGGTAAATATCAAGATCGACGGCGCCTCGGTAGCCGTGCCTAAGGGTACGTTGCTCATCCGCGCCGCCGAACAGGTGGGCGTGCGCATCCCGCGTTTTTGCGACCACCCGCTGCTAAAGCCCTCAGCTAACTGCCGCCAGTGCCTGGTGGAAGTAGCTATGCCCGGGCGTGACGGCGTCGTACGTAAGATGCCCAAGCCCCAGCCCTCCTGCGCCATGACCGCCATGGAAGGCATGGAGATTGAAACCCAGGCAACCAGCGAGGTAGCTGCCAAGGCCCAGAACGGGACCATGGAGTTCCTGCTGATCAACCACCCGCTAGACTGCCCGGTCTGCGATAAGGGTGGCGAATGCCCGCTACAGAACCAAGCGCTTAAGCTCATGGAACAGGGCGGCCAGTCCGTCACCCGCTTCACCGACGTCAAGCGCACCTTCCCCAAGCCGCTGCGTCTAACCAGCCAGATCCTGCTAGACCGTGACCGCTGCATCCTGTGCCAGCGTTGCGTGCGTTTCGCAGACCAGATCGCTGGCGACCGCTTCATCGCTCTGCAAGGACGCGGTGGCGGTCACCCCGCCGGCGAGCACTCGGGGATGTACGGCGAGCAGATTGGCCGCTTTGACGCCACCGCCCTGGACTTCCACGAGCCCGGCGACTATGCGGGCACGCAGGACATTCGCGGCGAGCACCACCTGATTCCCGACCCCACCCTGGCCGGCCCCGGTGGTCAAAGCGGCGTGCAGGACGGTCTAACCGCCGGCGCTGAGGTAGGCAACCAGGATGTAAGCGGACGTCCCTTCGCCTCCTACTTCTCTGGCAACATCATCCAGATCTGCCCCGTAGGTGCCCTCACCAGCGCCAAGTACCGTTTCCGGGCCCGCCCCATGGACCTGGTTTCCACCGACTCGGTAACCGAGCACGACGCCTCCGGATCCGCCATCCGCGTGGACATGCGTCGCGGTGTGGTGCTGCGCCGCATGGCCGGCAACGACCCCGAGGTCAACGAAGAGTGGATCACCGACAAGGACCGCTTCGCCTTCCCGTGGGCCAGCGCTCCGGACCGCCTGACCACCCCGCTGGTACGTGAAGCTGACGGTACCCTGGTTCCCACCAGCTGGCCCGACGCTCTCGACGTCGCCGCACGCGGCCTAGCTAAGGCCATCGCCGCTGGTGGTGTGGGTTTCCTACCCGGCGCCCGACTGACCCTAGAGGACGCTTGGGCCTGGTCTCGCTTTGCCCGCACCGTGGCCCACACCAACGACATCGACCAGCGAGTACGTCCCGCCGGCGCTGAGGATGAAGCTTTTATCGCCGCTAACGTGGCTGGTCGTGGCCTTGGACGCGTCACCTACACCAGCCTGGAAAGCGCCGGCACGGTGCTGCTGGTGGCCCTAGAGCCTGAGGATGAGTGTGGTTCGCTGTTCCTGCGCCTACACAAGGCCGTGAACAACCGTGGCCTCAAGGTGCACACCGTGGCTCCGATTAAGAGCGCCGGTTCGGTAAAGCTACGTGCCAACATCATCAGCGCCACTCCCGGTAGCGAGGTTGCCGCTGTTAAGGCCCTGCCCGCCGAGCTAACCGAGGCCCTTAGCGCTGAGGGTGCCACCATCCTGGTGGGTGAACGCGCCGCCGAGGTGCCCGGCCTGCTCAGCGCCGTCGACGCTTTGGCTAAGAGCACCGGTGCCCGCCTGGCTTGGGTGCCGCGCCGTGCCGGTGAACGCGGTGGTATCGAGGCTGGTACCCTGCCGGGCCTGCTGCCTGGTGGTCGCCTAGTTGCCGACGACGCCGCCCGTGCCCAGGTTGAGCAGCTATGGGGCGCCCTGCCCAGCGCTGCCGGCCGCGACACTGAGGCCATCCTTAACTCGGTGCTCAGCGCCGAGGGCCTAGACGCCCTGGTAGTTGGTGGCGTTGACCTGCGCGACTTTAGCGACCCGGGACTGGCCCGCACTGCCATGAGCGAAGCTGGCTTCCTGGTACAGCTAGAGGTGCGCCGCTCAGAAATCAGCGAGCATGCTGACGTGGTCTTCCCCGTGGCCCCGCCCGTGGAAAAGAACGGCACCTTCGTTAACTGGGAAGGCCGCGTGCGTCCCTTCGGTCAGGCCCACGTTTCACGTGCCCGCACCGACCGTCAGGCACTGGCCATGCTGGCTGCAGAAATGGGATCTGACCTGCACGTAAATGACCTAGCTGAGCTACACCGTGAGCTAGCCGGCCTGGGCATTAGCGCAACGCACCCTAACATGCAGCCCACCAGCGCCGTCGCCACTAGCAAACTGGCCCCCGGGCAGGCCTACCTGGCTACCCACAAGCCCATGCTTGACGGCGGGCGCCTACAGGACTTCGAAGAGCACCTGGCCGCCACCGCGCGCCGCCCGGTGGTCTACGTGGCCCGCGAACTGGCCAAGGCTAATGGCATCCACTCCGGCAGCCAGCTGCAAGTCAGCACGCAAACCGGCTCGATCACTTTGCCGGCGGTAATCGCGCCGCTAGCACCCAACACTGTTTGGCTTCCCGAATGCTCGGCCGGTTCCACCGTGCGTCAGAGCCTAGGCGGCGGCCAAGGTCTTATCGTTAATCTCTCGGAGGTGAAGTAAATGCACGCCGTCGTTATGACGCTGCCAACCGCAGCCGGGGTAACTGCGGACTTTTCTGACACCCCCTGGTGGATTACGCTGATCAAAGCCGTATTCCTAGCGGTATTTTTGATCCTGTCCGTGATTATGGCGCTGTGGGTTGAGCGTCGTGGTCTGGGCCGTATGCAGACCCGTCTAGGGCCTAACGTTAACGGTCCGCTAGGTTTGCTCCAGGCTGTTGCTGACGCAGGCAAGCTGATCATGAAGGAAGACTTCTGGCTCAAGGGCGCCGAGAAGTTTATCTACCTGCTGGCCCCCACCATTGCTGCCTTCTGTGCCTTCATGGTTTACGCGGTGATCCCCTTTGGGCCTTCGGTGAGCTTCTTTGGTCACCACACCCCGCTGCAGCTAACTGACTTCCCGGTTTCGGTGCTCTACATCCTGGCTATTACCGCCTTTGGTGTGTACGGCATTGTCCTGGGTGGTTGGTCCGCCCACTCCACCTACCCGCTGTTTGGTGCAGTGCGTAGCGCCGCCCAGGTGATCAGCTACGAGCTGGCCATGGGTCTGTCCATTGTGACCGTGTTCCTGGTTTCGGGCTCCATGTCCACTTCCGGGATTGTGGCTGCACAGACCAACCTGTGGTGGTGTGTGGGCTTGCTGCCCAGCTTCCTGATCTACGTCATCTCCATGATTGGTGAAGTTAACCGTCTGCCCTTCGACCTTCCTGAAGCTGAAGGTGAGCTGGTGGCTGGACACATGGTGGAGTACTCCTCCATGAAGTTCGCCTGGTTCTTCCTGGCCGAATACATCAACATGTTCAACGTTTCCGCCGTGTGCACCACCTTGTTCCTAGGTGGCTGGAGTGCTGGCCCGCTAACCATGATTTGGGAAGGCGCCGACTCTGGCTGGTGGCCGGTGCTGTGGTTCGTAACCAAGGTGTGGGCCTGCATGTTCTTCATGATTTGGACCCGTGGTACTTTGGTGCGTTTCCGCTACGACCAGTTCATGCGTTTTGGCTGGAAGTTCCTGATTCCGGTGGCTCTAGCCTGGTTTGTGCTGGTAGCCATTGTGCAGGGCCTGCGCGCCTTCACCGACATGGACGCACAGCAGCTGCTGCTGGGTCTAAGCGTGATCTGCGTGGTGACCATGGTGGTGCTGTTCTTCTGGCCTGAATCTAAGTCCGACAAGGAAGAGCCTGAAAGCGACAAGTTTGACGCTTTCGCCGGTGGTTACCCGGTCCCGCCGCTGCCCGGGCAGGAACTACCTGCCTCTACCCGCCACGCGGTGCCCGCCAAGTCCGCCAAGGAGGTTGAAAAGTGAGTAAAAAAGAAATTGATGCCTCCAACCACGACCAGTGGCTGCGTGACGAGCCCTCGGCGCTAGCTAAGCTGCTCTCGCCCCTGGCCGGCTACGGGGTAACTATTTCCTCCATGTTCCGTCCGGTGGAAACTGAGCGTTACCCCTTTGAAAAGCCTCGGGTTATGCCTCGCTTCCACGGCCGCCACCAGCTCAACCGTTACGACGACGGGCTGGAAAAGTGCATTGGTTGTGAACTGTGTGCTTGGGCTTGCCCGGCTGACGCTATCTACGTTGAGGCCGCCCCCAACACCCCCGAAGCCCAGTACTCTCCCGGTGAGCGTTACGGGCGCGTCTACCAGATCAACTACTTGCGCTGCATTTTGTGCGGTTACTGCATTGAGGCTTGTCCTACCCGCGCGCTGACCATGACTCACGAAATCGATGAGCTGGTAGGCGACGGTCGTGAAGGCCTGATCTATGAAAAGCAAAACCTGCTAGTTCCCTTGCCTGAAGGTGCCCTAGCTGCCCCGCACCCGATGGCGCAGGGCTGCGAAGACGGTGACTACTACCGTGGCGAGGTTAGCGGCCCCACCCAGAACCAGGTGGATTGGGTACGTGCCAACCGTCCCGATGACCCCAGCCTGGCCACCGCGAAAGTCGTAAACCAGAAGGAGGCTGTGCGCTAATGGCAACTTCACTAGCCACCGCCCTTTTGCCCGCCCCGCAACTGGGCTTGGGTGAAAGCATCCTGTTTGGGGTAGTCGCCGTCATTGCAGTGGTGTGCGCCCTGGGCGTGCTCACCGCTAAGCGTGCGGTCTACGCGGCCGTAAACATGATCATGATCATGATCTGTTTGGCCACCCTTTACATTGCTAACTCTGCCCCCTTCCTGGGAGCGGTGCAGATCGTGGTCTACACCGGTGCGGTCATGATGCTTGTGCTATTCGTGATCATGCTGGTGGGTGTGGCCGCAGACGAGTCCATTGCCGACACTGTCAGTGGACACAAGCTCCTCTCCAGCCTGATGGGCTTGGGTTTGGTAGTCACCCTGGTGACGGCGCTGATGCGTTCGCAGCTGGTGGGGCCGGCCAAGTTCTCAGCTGAAATTGCTGACGACTCCATTGGTTCTCTAGCCAAGGTGCTGTTCAACGACTACTCCACAGTTATGGAGCTAACCGGTCTGCTGCTAATCACCGCAGCCCTAGGCGCGCTGACCCTAACCCACCGCGAAAGCCCCAACAAGCGTCGCGGTCAGGCACAGGTTGCTAAGGACAAGCTTGAGGCCTACGCCAAGCGCGGCGAGCACCCGGGTCAAAAGCCCTTCTCCGGTGTCTACGCCACCACCAACAGCGCTGCCGCCCCGGCGCTGGACGCCTCCGGCAAGCTGCTTGACGAGTCGGTTTCGCGCGTACTGCGTATTCGTGGCCAGATGCTAAACACTGGAGCCCTGGTGCCTAAGGCCAGCGTGCCCTTCCCGGTGGAAACCGAGGCACAGGTTGAAAACGCAGTGCACGGTCACTCCGGCATGGACGCCATGAACGGCGCCCCGGCCCCGCAGGTGAGCCAGCCTCTGGCCGCTGAAGCCGAAACTAGCGCTGACGCTGCTAAGGAGGAAAAGTGAGCCTAAGCGTTTACGTAGTCCTGGCCGTGGTGCTCTTTAGCATTGGTGCGCTCACCGTGCTGCTGCGCCGCGACGTGATTATTGAACTAATGGGGGTGGAGCTGATGCTTAACTCAGCTAACCTCGCCCTGGTTACCTTCTCACGTCTGCACGGCAACCTTGATGGCCAGGTTTTCGCCTTCTTCGTGATGGTGGTTGCCGCAGCTGAAGTTGTGGTGGGGCTATCGATTATTGTGTCCATCTTTAAGACCCGCAGGAGCGCATCTGTTGATGACGTTGACCTGCTCAAGCACTGAGAGGAAAACCGGTGAACTTTACTCCTCTCGCAGTACAAGCCTCTAGCCAGGGTGCACTAGCGGTGCCCGCTACTGGTTTGCTCGCTTACGCCTGGCTGCTAGTTGCCGTCCCGGCCGCTAGCGCCGCCCTGTTGCTGCTGCTGGGACGCCGCAGCGACAAGTGGGGCCACTGGCTGGCTCTGGCCGCAGCTGGTTTTGACGCCTGCTTTGGGCTAACCCTGATCTGGAAGCTACTAAGCCTTCCGGCTTCCCAGCGCGTAACCGACCACCACCTGTGGCGTTGGTTCAGCGCCGGCAAGTGGGAGCTAGACCTGGGGATCCGGGTTGACCCGCTGTCGCTGACCTTCGTTGGGCTAGTTACCTTCGTGGGTTTCTTGATCCACGTTTACTCCGTGGCCTACATGTCCCACGACCGCGACCGTCGTCGTTTCTTCGCCTACCTGAACCTGTTCGTGGCAGCCATGCTCACCCTGGTTCTGGGTAACAGCTACCTGGCCCTGTTTGTGGGTTGGGAAGGCGTGGGCCTGGCTTCCTACCTGCTAATTGGGTTCTGGAACACTGCCGACGCCGACGCTCCCGACGCCGTCAAGGCCACCAGCGCCAAGAACGCCGTCGCCGCCAAGAAGGCCTTCGTAATGAACCGTGTCGGTGACATGGGTCTGCTGGCCGCCATGATGGCCATGATGAGTGTGGTGGGCTCGGTTAACTTCGACGCCGTCCTGCCCGCCGCCACTACGGGTGCCGTATCCACCGGCTGGCTGACCGTTATCGGCCTGTTCCTGCTGGTGGCAGCCTGTGGTAAGTCTGCACAGTTCCCCTTGCAGGCCTGGCTGGGTGACGCCATGGCTGGCCCCACCCCGGTGTCGGCCCTGATCCACGCGGCCACCATGGTTACCGCCGGTGTGTACCTAATGGTGCGCTCGGGTGCTATCTACCAGGGTGCCCCTGACGCCCAGCTGGCCGTGGCCATCATTGGTGCCATCACGCTGCTGTTTGGTGCCATTGTGGGTTGCGCCAAGGACGACATGAAGAAGGTACTGGCCGCCTCCACCATGAGCCAGATTGGTTACATGATGCTGGGTGCGGGTCTAGGCCCCATCGGCTACGCCTTCGCTATCTTCCACCTGCTCACCCACGGCTTCTTCAAGGCCCAGCTGTTCCTGGGTGCCGGTAGCGTCATGCACGCCATGAGCGACCAGGTCAACATGCGTCGCTTTGGTAACCTGCGCACCGCCATGAAGATCACCTGGATCACCATGGGTATCGGCTGGATCGCCATCCTTGGTTTGCCGCCTTTCTCCGGCTTCTTCTCCAAGGACAAGATCATTGAGGCCGCTTTTGTGGGTGAAGGTGTGCGCCCGTGGATCCTGGGCTCCATTGCCCTGATCGGCGCTGGAATTACCGCTTTCTACATGTCGCGTCTGTTCTTCATGATTTTCCACGGCAAGGCCCGCTGGACTACTGAAGCTGACCTGGAAGGCCCGGTCCACCCGCACGAGTCCAGCCCCTGGATGACCGTCCCCATGATCATCTTGTCGGTGTTCTCGGTTGGTCTAGGTGGCGCGCTCAGCTACGGTGACGCCTTCACTAACTGGCTCACCCCGGTAGTTGGCCACCACGAGCACGGCGAGCCGGTTTTGGCTATTCCGGTGATCATGGCTGCCACCTTGATCCTGGTAGTGGCCGGTGTGGCTCTGGCTTGGGTGATGTATGTGCGTCGCCCGGTAGCCACTGTGGTTCAGCCTTCCAACGTTCTGGTTGAAGCTGCACGTCACGACCTATACCAAGACAACCTCAATGAGGCTTTGGCCATGCGCCCGGGTAAGGCCCTGGCTGATGGTGCTGACCGCTCTGACCGTTACGTCATCGACGGCGTCATTGCCGCCCTAGTGGCCACGGTTAAGGGTTCTGGTAAGGCCGTTACTGCTGCTCAAAACGGTTACGCGCGTTCCTACGCCGCTTACATGCTGGTGGGGGTTGTCGCCTTGTTGATCGCCCTCGTCGCCGCCCAAATTTGACGGGAAGATGTAAATGTACACGTCAGTAATTAACGCTTCATTCCCGGTGCTTTCCATCGCGGCGGCAGTGCCCATGCTGGGTGCGCTCCTACTGTGGTTAGTGCCTGCAACCCGCCGCCAGGCTAAGCTCCTGGGCATGGTGTTCTCGCTGGTAACCCTAGGTTTAGCTGGTCACATGCTGGCCAACTATGACTACTCGGCTACCGACAAGCTACAGTTCGCCCAGTCCGGCAGCTGGATCCCCATGTTCGGGGTGAGCTGGTCGCTGGCGCTAAGCCCGATCTCGCTGGCCATGGTGGTGCTAGCCCTGGCCCTAGTGCCGCTGGTGCTTATCGCCGCTCGCTCTGATGTGAGCGAAGCTCAGCTGGGCGGTTTCACCGGACACGTACTGGCTCTGGAATCGTTCATTGTGGTGATTTTCAGCGCCCAGGACCTATTCGTCTTCTACCTGGCTTTCGAAGCCATGCTGATCCCGGTCTACTTCCTGATCGGTAACTACGGCGGCCCCCAGCGTCGTCGTGCAGCTATGAAGTTCCTGCTTTACTCGCTGGCCGGGGGACTGGTCATGCTGGTGGCGGTAGCTATCGTGGGTGTGCACGCCTACGGCAACCCTGAGGGCTTCACCTTCACCCAGATGGCTGCCACCTACAAGGAGCTAGGCCAGAGTGAACGCACCATCATGTTCATCTGCCTGCTGGTGCCGTTCATCATCAAGGCCCCCATGGTGCCGCTGCACACTTGGCTGCCTGACACCGCCGAGCAGGCCACCCCGGGCACATCCGTGCTGCTGATCGGTGTGCTGGACAAGATCGGTACCTACGGCATGATCGTGATGTGTGTGCCGCTGCTGACCAGCGACATGCACTGGGTCTCGCTGACCATGATGAGCCTGGCGATTGTGGCCATTATTTACGGTGGTTTGGCCGCCATTGTGCAAGACCACCTGTACCGCCTGATTTCCTACACCTCGGTAAGCCACTTTGGTTTCATGGTGCTGGGTATCTTCGGTGGCTCGATTGCTGGTGCCAGTGGCGCCATGGTTTACATGGTGGCTCACGGCCTGTCGATCGCGGGCCTGTACCTGATTTCTGGTTTCCTGGTGCGTCGCACCGGCACCGCGCGCCTGTCCGAGATGGGCGGTATTGCCCGCGTCAGCCCGGTTATTGCCGGTACCTTCCTGTTTAGCGCCCTGGCTTCAATTGCACTGCCGGGCCTGAGCGGGTTTGTGCCCGAGTGGCTGGTGCTCACCGGTACCTTCTCAGTCTCGACGGCGGCCGGCCTGTTCGCCCTGCTGGGTGTGGTTATTGCGGCTCTGTACGCGCTGTGGCCCTACCAGAAGGTGTTTACCGGTGCGCCCAAGGAAAAGTACGTGGGTATCGGTGACCTGAACAAGAGTGAAAAGCTGCTGATCACCCCGCTGCTGATCGCCATGCTGGCGCTGGGTCTATTCACTGCGCCGCTAACTAACTTGCTAGCCAAACAAGCCGAGCTGATCAGTGCCTACACCGGCCAGCCCGAGCAGGTTTCGGTAGTCCTGTCCCAGGGAGGGGAAGCCAAGTGAACGAAACTGCTGCTACCGCAGCCCAATTTAACTGGGCTGCCTTGGCCCCCGCACTAGCGGTGGCGTTAACCGCAGTCCTCGGGGTGCTGGTTGAGGCCCTAGTGCCGCGCGCTTGGCGCCCCACCACTCAGCGAGTACTGGCTGTGGCCGGTGTCGCGGTGGCGATTGTGCTGGCCACGGTGCGTTGGCTAGACACCCTCACCCCCACCAAAGAGGTAGTTAACCAGGTAAACGTGGGCCAGCTTGACTTAAGCTCAGTGGCTTACGGGTCTATCGCCCCAGGCCTGGTGGAGGACCGCTTCTCGCAGGCAGCCTCCCTGATTTTGCTGGTGATTGGCCTGCTCAGCGTGTTCTTGCTGGCCGATCGCACTAGTGCCCGCGACGGCGCCATTGCCGCCCAGGCCGCTGACCGTCCCGGTAGTGCTGAGGAAGCTCAGTCCCTGCACTTGGGTTGGCAGACCACCGAGGTTTACCCGCTGACTCTGCTGAGCCTAAGCGGCATGATGCTGTTTGCTAACGTAAACAACCTGGCGGCACTGTTTGTGGTGCTGGAGATTATCTCCCTGCCCCTGTACGTGCTTAGCGCCACCGCCCGCCACCGTCGTCTGCTCAGCCAGGAAGCTGCCCTGAAGTACTTCATTTTGGGTGCTTTTGCCTCTGGTTTCCTACTGTTTGGTTCCGCCCTGCTTTACGGCGTCTACGGTGTGCTGGACTACAGCCTGCTAGCTAAGGGCATGACTCGCTGGGCCCAGGTGGGCGCACCTGGCCTGTTGGTGCCGGTGGGCGTGATCTTGATTGTGGTTGGTTTGCTGTTCAAGATTGCGGCAGTGCCCTTCCACTCTTGGAGCCCGGACGTATACCAGGGTGCCCCCACCCCGGTTACCGCCTTCATGGCTAGCGGGGTTAAGGCTGCCGCCTTCTTCGCCCTGTGCCGTTTCGCCTTCACTGCTGGGCTGTACCCGCTGTTCTCTAAGGCGGCCACCAGCCAGGTGCTGTACTGGTCGCTGTGGGTAATCGCGATTGCCACCATGCTGGTAGGTACTGTCGGCGGTGTGCTGCAAAAAGACATCAAGCGCATGTTGGCCTACTCGGCTATCTCGCACGCCGGCTTCATGCTGATCGCCATTATTGGGGCCCAGGCGGTTTCACTGACCGCGATCGCCCTGTACTCGCTGGTTTACGGCCTGGCTACCATCGCCGCCTTCGGTGTGGTCAGCCTGGTGCGCCGTAGCCACAACGGCATCAGCGCTGAAGCTAACGAGATTGCTAGCTACGCCGGTTTGGGTAAGACCAACCCGATGCTGGCTGCCGCTATGGCCCTGGCGCTGCTGTTCTTCGCCGGTATCCCGCTGACCGCCGGTTTTGTGGGTAAGTTTCAGCTGTTTGTCACCGCCGCCTCGGGTAACACCCTGTGGCTGGTTGTGGCCGCAGTGGTGTGCTCGGCGATCACCGCCTTCTACTATGTGCGAGTTATCTCCAACATGTTCTTCCGCAAGCCAGCTCAGGGTGTGGAGGTTGTAGTTAGCGACGGCTTTGCCCTGGTAGCTATCTTCGCGGCAGTGGTTGGCACTATCTTCCTGGGCGTATACCCGCAGCCGGTTATGCACTGGCTTAGCCAGGTAGCCGTTATGCTGGTGCCGTGAGTAGCGCATTGCAGTTAGACGTTCCCGAGCTAGAGGAAATTATTGTTCCTCAGCTTGATGAGGTAGAGGCGCGGCTGATGGAGGTAGTCTCCAACGCAGACGAGACCATCAACCCGCCCACCTCACACCTAGCTGCCGCTGGTGGTAAGCGGCTGCGTCCCATGCTGGTGCTGCTTACAGCCCAGTTAGGCGACGCCGCCGCAGCCTGCTCCCAGCAGGTGCATGATGCGGCTGTGGCCGTGGAGCTAACCCATATCGCCACCTTGTACCACGACGACGTCATGGACGACGCCCCCAAGCGTCGCGGGGCGCCGTCGGCACAGATGGTGTGGGGTAACTCAGCCGCGATCCTAACCGGCGACATTCTGGTGGCACGCGCCTCCCAGATGGTGGCCGCGTTGGGGCCTGACGCGGTGCTGGCACACGCCCGCACTTTTGAGCGCCTATGCACCGGCCAGCTGCATGAGACCCTGCCGCGCCCTGAGGGCGTGGACCCGGTAGATCACTACATTCAGGTGCTAGCTGATAAGACCGGCTCGCTAATTGCCCTGTGTGGGCTTTATGGCACCATGCTTACCGGCGCGGGCGCCAAGGCTCAGCGGATTGTGGAGCTTTACGGTGAAAAGATCGGGGTGGCTTTCCAGCTTGCCGACGACGTCATCGATATTTGCTCTGACTCAGAAACCACTGGTAAAACCCCCGGCACTGACCTGCTGGAAGGGGTAGACACCATGCCGGTGCTGCTGCTGCGTCAGCGTTTGGCTTCCGGTGAGCTCGACAGCGCCGGCCAGGCCATTTTGTCGCTGCTTTCTACCGGTAACTTGCAGCGCCAGCAGGTGCTTAGCGATGTGGTGCAGCGCCTACGCAACCACCCGGTTACCGCTGAGACCCGCGCTATGGCTGGGGCTTGGTGTGATGAGGCGGTAGCAGCCCTAGCTGATTTGGACGACGCCGTCGTCGAAGCTACCCGCACCCGCCTGAAAGCTGAGGGCTTAAGCGAGGCTGAAGTGGCCCAGGGAGTTGAAAGCGCCCGTAGCCGCGCCCAGCTGGTACGTAGCGGCCTGGAGGACTTCGCCCACCTACTGGTGGATCGCGCCGCCTGAAATACTTTGGTGTTTTAACACTTAGCACAACGGCTCACTAAAGGGCCGCGTTGACCACAAAACTACCCTCGCCAGCGGCGGGGGTAGTTTTCTTGGGGTAGCCTTAGAAGCGCTTGCTGAGGGTGGGCAGTGCGCTAACCGTAAAGCTCGCCCCTACTTCCTAATCTCCGTTTATTCTTGAGGAAAATCGTGACCGCTCTAAACGTTGCAGTGATTGGTGCTGGCCCGGCCGGCATCTACGCCTCGGACATCCTGTCTAAGTCAGGCTTGGACGTTAACATTGACCTGTTCGAGCGCCTGCCTGCACCCTACGGGCTGGTACGTTACGGCGTGGCCCCCGACCACCCGCGTATCAAGCAGATCATTGTGGCGCTGTACAAGATTTTGCAGCGCGGCGACATTCGCCTGATCGGTAACGTGGAAGTTGGCCGCGACGTGAGCGTAGCTGAGCTGCACGAACACTATGACGCCATTATTTTCTCCACCGGCGCTGACACTGACGCGCCCCTAAACATTCCCGGCGCTGACGCCCCCGAATGCTATGGCGGCGCTGACTTTGTTTCCTGGTACGACGGTCACCCGGACCACCCGCGCACCTGGCCGCTAGAGGCTAAGGAAGTAGCCGTGCTGGGTGTGGGTAACGTGGGCCTAGACATTTCCCGCGTGCTAGCTAAGCACGCTGAGGACCTGATGGTCACCGAAATCCCTGAGAACGTGGCTGAAATTCTTAAAACCAACCCCTGCACTGACGTGCACGTCTTTGGTCGCCGTGGCCCGGCCCAGGTTAAGTTCACCCCCCTGGAGCTGCGCGAGCTAGGCAAGCAGCGTGACGTGGATGTGCTGGTGGATGAGGCTGACTTTGAGTACGACGCCGGCAGTGAGGCTGCGCTCAAGTCCTCCAACCAGCAGCGTCAGGTAGTTAAGGCACTTGAAGGCTACGCTATGCAGGAGCCTGAGGATCTAACCGCCTCGCACCGCATTCACATTCACCTGTTCCAGTCTCCCGCCGAGGTGCTCACCGACGACGCTGGTCATGTAGTGGGTCTACGCACTGAGCGCACCCGTCTCACCGGTGACGGCACGGTGGAGGGCACCGGCGTGTTCACTGACTGGCCGGTGCAGGCTGTTTACCGCGCCATTGGTTACGCCTCCAGCCCGATCGAGGGTATGCCTTTTGACTCTAAGCGCCACGTGATTCCTAACGAGGGTGGCCGCGTGCTGGGTGAAGATGGCAAGCCGCTGACCGGCATGTACGCCACCGGCTGGATTCGCCGTGGCCCGATTGGTTTGATTGGCTCCACCAAGTCTGACGCCCAGGAAACCATTACTAACCTGGTGGCTGACGCTAACGCTGGGCTGCTGCACGCCACCACCGACGCCGTGGGGCACGACGCCATGATTGCGCTGCTCTCTAGCCGTGACATCCCCTTCACCACCTGGGAGGGTTGGGAGCTGCTAGACGCCTACGAGCGTCAGCTAGGTGAGGACTTTGGCGAGCTGCCTAACGGCAAGACCCGTGAGCGCGTCAAGGTGGTTAACCGCCACGCCATGGCTGACATTTCGCGCGGCAAGCAGGCCCCGCAGGACCTAATCGGTCAGCCTGACACCGACCGCGTGCCCGAGCGCGTAGCCCACCGCCTACCGGCTCAGGACTAAGTTCCAGCTGGCGTAGGCTCAGCCCACGCCAACCTAGAGGAGCTAAAACGACGCATAACGGCGTTGTGTAGGCGTGGGCGCTAGCCCAGAGCAATAGTGACCAAACGTGCAGGCCGCAGCTTAGCTGCGGCCTGCACGCCTGTTTAGCCTGGTTTAACGCTTTAAGCTGGTTTATGCACCAGGGTTTAGCGCTTTAGCGTTGGTTTAACGCGGGCCCTCTAGATCAGGATTAGTTAATTCAGGTGCGCTAAAACTCCTGATTTGGGCCGCCTCGCTGGCAATTGGGCTGGGGCTAGTGAGCGTGTTGCCAAGGTTTTCTAGGCCCTTGGCGGTGCTTAGCAGGTTCTTCTCAATTGAATTCACGGTCTTGTTATAGGTTTGCACGCTGCGGCGCAGGCTGGCGCCTAAATCATCCATATAGCGAGCCACCGTACCCAGGCGCTTATACAAGGTGGAGCCGATAGCCAGCAGCTGACGGGCGTCGTCGTTAATGGCGTTTTGCATCCAGGCGTCAGCAACCGTACGGGCCACCGCCAACAGCGAGATGGGGGTGGTTAGCAGCACCCCGTTAGCCAGGGCGTATTCAAGCAGGCTGGCATCCACCTCCAAGGCGGCGCTAAGCACCGCCTCAGAGGGGATAAACATGATGGTGAACTGGGGGCCCTGGCCTAGCTGCTCGGGGTAGTTACGGCGAATGAGCTCATTAATGTGTGAACGCACCGCAGCAGCGTGATCGGCCAGGTAAGAGTTAGCAGCGTCCTGATCGCCTTTAGCGCCCGCATCAGCGCCGCGCAGGAAGGCATCCAGAGGGGCTTTAGCGTCAATGGCCAAGAATTCTCCGCCAGGTAGCAAAATCGTGGCGTCTGGGCGCGCAGAGCCGTTAGCGGGGGAAGGGGCCGCGTTTAAAGAGCCAGCGCGGTTTTGCTTACGCAAAGTGGACACGCTTTTTTGCAGCTCAAAGTCGATGTGCTCACTCATCCCGCCCAGCTCCAGGACCCGGCGCAGCTCCATCTCACCCCACATGCCGCGCGCTGAACGTGAACGCAGCGCCGATTCCAGGGAGGCGGTGGAGGCCCGCAGACGCTCCTGGGTAGCGTCTGAAGCCCGCAGACGCTCAGCAATTATTGCGTTCTGTTTGGAGCGCTGCAGCTCCATTTGCTCAACCCGCAACGCCATATGCTCCAGCTGCTCGCGCACCGGCTCAAGGGCGGTGAGTACCGCGCCATCTTGGCGGGCCCGCTGCTGAGCCTCCAAAGTGCGTTGTTGTTCAGTACGCAACTGCTGCTCCAGGGCCTGTGCGCGGGCACTAGCCCCGGCGGCGTCGGCCCTAATGCGAGCCACCTCCCCGCCGTTAGCTGCCAGGCGGGCTGCACGGGCCGTGGCCAGGGCCCAACCCAACGCAGTACCAAGTGTTATACCCAACAACAAAAGAGCAATTGCGTTAACGATACTCATAATTTCCTACTATCTCAGGTCTATACCCCGCAGAAAGCCGCCATTTTTGCGTGCTTAGCGACGTCGTCGTTACTAACTGAAGTAAAGCTTTATATGCGATGTGGGCTATAAGTCACGGAAAACTAGCAACATGGTATGACCAATGCATGTTACCGTTTTGTTGTAAAGCTGGATCGTAATCTTGGAGTCGTTTTGGAATACCGCGCGGGTACTGTGCAGGATCTGGATGTTTTGGCCCGCATTGGTGCGGATGCCTTCTCAGACTACCCCCTGTTTCGGCTGACAGAGCCGGAACTACGACCGGGTGTAACCTTCGACCAGTTTCACTTCGCCTTGCACCGAATGCTGGTGAAAATTTTCCTTAAGCGCGAATCTGTGCTGGTGGCTTGTGAAGACGGTAAGCCGCGTGGTTATGCGCTACTGCAAAAGCAAGAAATGCCTTTTTTGCCTTACCTACTTAACGGCGGTGTAGGCCTACTAAAGTACATCCCGCTAAAGCCGCTACTAGAATTCCTTACCCTTACCGACGCGGCTGACCAGCACGTAAAACTAAACACCCACTATGACTGGTTCCTGGAAGTTATTGCGGTGCACCCCGAACACCAGGGACGCGGCATCGGTACCGGCATGTTGGATGTAGGTATCGCCAAGTTTGTAAAGGCCACCGGCGGCTCTAACTACGCCTTTGTTACCAACACCGCCAAGAACGCACGTTTCTATGACCACAACGGCTGTCGTGAGCTGGCCGTAAGCCACCTGGACTACCGAGGCCAGGAAATCAACGTGTGGGCTTTCAAGAAGGAACTAGACAAGAAGAAGTCCAAGCCTGCCAAGGATGCAAAGGCCGGCGCTAAGGATGCCAAGGCTGCCAATGAGGCAAAGCCCGCCAAGAACACCGAGGAAACCGGCAAATAATCAAAGCGGGCCGCAAACCCGCTAAACTAGGCGCGTGGCTCTAACTATCGGAATTGTGGGACTGCCCAACGTAGGCAAGTCCACCCTGTTCAATGCGCTTACCCGCGCAACCGTCCTGGCGGCTAACTACCCCTTTGCGACCATCGAACCTAACGTGGGTATCGTGCCGCTTCCCGACGCGCGCCTGGATAAACTGGCGCAGATTTTCGGTAGTGAGCGCATTTTGCCCGCTACGGTGTCTTTCGTTGACATTGCTGGAATTGTGCGCGGGGCCAGCGAAGGTGAAGGCCTGGGCAACCAGTTCCTGGCTAACATTCGTGAAGCTGACGCCATCTGCATGGTCACCCGCGCTTTCGACGACCCGGACGTGGTGCACGTAGACGGCAAGGTTGAACCGTCGTCAGACATCGAAACTATTTCCACCGAGCTGGTGCTGGCTGACATTCAGACCCTGGAAAAGGCCATCCCGCGCCTGGAGAAGGAAGTGCGCGGCAAGAAGACAGATCCCGCCGTGCTGCAAACCGCTAAGGACGCTTTGAAGGTGCTTGAGGAAGGCACCATGCTTTCGGCCGGCGCTAAGGCAGCCGGGCTGGATACAGACATTTTGCGTACCTTCCAGCTGATGACCACTAAGCCGTTCATTTACGTTTTCAACATGGACGACGCCGGCATGCACGATGAGGCCAAGCAGGCTCAGCTGCGTGAACTGGTCTCTCCCGCCGAGGCCATTTTCCTAGACGCCCAGTTTGAAAGTGAACTGGTGGAGCTAGAGCCGGCTGAGGCCGCCGAAATGCTAGCCGACAACGGCCAGGCCGAGTCTGGTCTAGACCAGCTGGCTCGCGTGGGCTTTAAGACCCTGGGCCTGCAAACCTACCTGACCGCTGGCCCCAAGGAGGCGCGCGCCTGGACTATCCACCAGGGCTGGACTGCCCCACAGGCTGCCGGCGTGATCCACACCGACTTTGAGCGTGGCTTCATTAAGGCTGAGATTGTCTCCTTTGACGACTTGGTGGAGTACGGCTCTGTGGCTGAGGCCCGCGCCCACGGCAAGGTGCGCATGGAAGGCAAAGACTACGTTATGGCTGACGGCGACGTAGTTGAGTTCAGGTTTAATGTTTAATCATTTCTGAACGAGGCAGTGGCCGGGTCGCGCGAGGGCGTGGCCCGGCTTTGCTGTTGTCGTTCGTCTGGCATGCGGAAAATGAGGTCCTGATGACGATGCGTCTTAACGGCTTGCGTTAATAACGTGTTCCGACATATTGTTGAGTCATGATCCAGTCATTCGGGGATCGTCAGACTGAGCGGCTGTTTGCGAGGGAGCCTGTTCCTTCCCTCGACTCGCGCATCGCTCGCGTTGCGCTGCGCAAGTTGCGGCAGATTGACGCCGCGTGTCGTCTCGAGGATCTTCGGGTTCCTCCGGGCAACCGGCTCGAGCATCTGCGCGGTGATAGAGCAGGACAGTACAGTATCCGAATCAATGATCAGTGGCGTATCTGCTTCAGGTGGGGCGACGCTGGTCCAGAAGGGGTTGAGATCGTTGACTACCACTAAAATTGCTCCGATTCACCCGGGTGAAGTCCTCATGGAGGACTTCATCGAGGGTTTTGGAATTACGCAGCATAAGCTTGCCGTCGCTATCGATGTTCCGCCCCGTCGTATCAATGAGATCGTCCATGGGAAGCGCGGGATCACGGCGGATACTGCCATGCGGCTGTCCCGCTACTTTGGCACGACCCCGGGGTTCTGGATGAACCTGCAGATGCGTTACGAGCTTGATCGTGCCGAAGACGCGCTAGGCGATACGTTGAGTGGAATCGTTCCGCTCACGATGGTCGAAGTCGCCTAAAAGGTCTCAATCTGACGAGGCAGTGGCCGGGTCGCGCATTGAGCGCGGCCCGGCCTTTTTGTGTGCACTGGCCTTGGGTTATGCGGGGCCCCTGGCGGCGTCGGCGGCCCTTAGGCGGCGTCGGTGTCTTTAGCGGGCTTGGGGGAGCCTTGGCCCGAAGTGGTGCGCAAAACCTTAGAGCTGGTGGGGCGCTCTAGGCGCACCAAGAGGTCAATTTGCTTAGGTTCATAGCCCAGCGAGATGCTCACATCCTGCTGAAGGCGGCTGCGTAGCGTGGACACAGTCCAGTCAATCTCGCACTCTTGAGACACGCTGGCATCAGCCTGAATCTGTAGGTGGCTTAGGGTGCCGCTAACCCACACTGTGCAGCGCTCCACCCCGGGCACGCCCTGCGCCCGCTCAGATAGGGCCTGCGATAAAACTTCTGGATCCAAGGTAGTGAGTAAAAGCCCCTCAGAGTCACTCAGGCGCATAGGTGAGGCCGCTACCCGGCGCGGCACCTGCATGAGAAGCAGCGCCAGACCACCAATGATGGCAAGCACTGAGGCCAATGCAAGCACGGGTAAAAGCCAGTTTGCTTGACTGGTGACGGCGCCCACCCGCCCCTGCTTGCTAGCCAGGTAGGGGGCGGCGTCGGGCCAAAAACGAGCCAAACCCAGGCCCGAAGCCAGCAGCCAAGCGGAGGCGACCAACAAAACAAAGCCACAGATAGCCAGGACGCACCGGTTTAGCGGGGCGGAAACTGAACGCATAATCGTGCCTCCTTAGCTCGCGTGCTTGACGCGCACGCGGCTGCCTTTAATACCCACCGGGGCGAGCATTTGTAGGGCCTGGTCAGTCTGCTTTTGGGCGGCCTGCTGCACGGGCTCTAGCTCATCTAGGACGCTGTGGACGACGACGTTAACCCGCGAGCGGCGGGCAGTGGCCGAAACGGAGTTGGCGCCGCCCAGCTGCTCAACCTGTAGCCTCACCAGTTTGGCCAGGTCACGGCGTCTAACTGCGGTCTGGCCAGGAATGTCGTCGGGGAGAATTTCGACGCGCTCAGGCCGCCCGGGCCATAGCGCCGCAATAATCATGATTAGGCCACAGGCTGCCACAACCCCGGCGGCAATAAGCGCCGCAGTGGAGCTAAGCGAAGTGGATTTGATGGCTTCAAGTGCGTGTAGGGCGTGGCGCGGCCAGTAGCCGGTGATGAGCCGCTGGCCGGTCAGCCAAGCCCCCAGGCTTCCACCGGCAAGCAGCAACAGGGCTAGAACCACGCTGGAGCCGCTGCGTGAGGGGCGGCGAATGAGTTTTGGAACTTTTCTCATTTCAGGTTCTTCCTGCCTGGACCGTCGGGGTTAAGCCAGGAGATCTCAATATTGATCTTGCCGACGCTCAGCCCGGTCAGGTGCTCCACCCGGCTGCGTACATGTGCGCGCACGGCCTCGATTGTGTCTGCCAGTGGTGTGGGAAAAACCAGGCCTAGGTTCATGTGTAAGACGGCTACCTGCCCGTAGAGCTCACATTGGGCTTCGGGGCGGGAGGAAAAGTTGCGGCGGGCGCCTATGCCTAAAACCCCGCCGGCGTTGGAGCCAACATTGCCGGTTTCATAGGCGGCTTCGGCGGCAATTTTAGCCACGACTTTAGCCGGAATGGTGGTTGTGCCGCGCTGGGCGGTGCCCGCGTCGGTGCCAGCGGCTTGGGCGGTGCCCGGCTGCCCGGCCTGCCCGGTTGTGGGCTGGAGGGCTGAGGACTGGGTGGCTGCAGGTGAGGCGAGGGGCGCCATCGTCACTTCCTTAGCCGCTCAAGGAAGCTGCGGACATCGACCCGGCCCTCCAGGTACAGGCCCACTCCCAACCCAACCAGGCCACACAGTGACACCAGCACAAAGTCAGCGAAGGAGCCAAAAGCCAAAATGGTTCCAAGGAATAGGCCTACTAGGAGGGACAGGTGCGTTGTCTTCATGAGATCTCCTCAGATCAAGGCGTAAATTACTTGAGGTTGTTAGTCTCAGACTCGTCGCCGGGCAGGTGCACGTCGGTGACGTGGATGTTGACCTCAACTACTTCCAGACCGGTGCTGGTCTCGATCTGCTCAATGATGTTGTTACGGATCGCCTCGGTGACCTCAATGATGGGGGCGCCGTAGTCAACCACTACGGTGACTTCAATGGAGGTCTGGGTTTCGCCCTTTTGGACGTTAATGCCGCCGGTGACGTTGGTCTGGGTGGTGGGGATGCGCTCGGTCATGGCGGTGAAGGCGCGGCGCATGGCGTTACCCATGCTGTAGACCCCGGGCACCTCGCGCGTGGCCATGCCGGCAATCTTGGCGATGACGTTCTCGTCGATGGTGGTTACCCCGTGGGAGGTGTGCAAAGGAGTGTTGGGGGTGCTGTCCGCTTCAGTGTTTTCGTTCTGCTCGGACTGCTTGCTGGTGTCGCTCATAGGAGGCTCTTTCTTTGATCTGAGTAGGTGGCCGACGGCGCACGGTGTTGCTTGCCGTCAGGGTTGGCGTTGCTTGCCGTCATGATTGCCGCGATAAACGCACTAAAAGGTGCGGTTGTCTAAGAATCCCTACCGCCTCAGTCTATAGGGCTTTCGTCTTAAAAAGGTGAAGTGGGGCAGTTTTAAAAGAGCTTTCTTTTCTGACTCGATATTGGCCGCCTATATTGGATGTACTCACGGCCTGCATAGGGAGGAAAAGCTCATGGATCCTCGTTTTTCGCGCGCATATGGCGCGTTGGCTGGGTTAGCGCTGGGCGATGCGCTGGGTATGCCAACGCAAGCAATGTCTCCACAGCAGATTCAAACGGTTTACGGCCATGTCACGGGCCTGGTGGATGGGGATAAAAGCCAACCCTATGCGCCGGGTATGGCGGCCGGGTCGGTCACTGACGACACCGAGCAAGCATTATTGATCGCTTCCCTGCTGCTTAAAGGCCACGGCTCTGGGTTGAACTTAGATGCGAGCGAGTTCTCCCACGCCCTGCTGGCTTGGGAGGATTCCATGATTGAGCGTGGCTCGCTGGATCTGCTGGGGCCCTCCACGAAGGCGGCACTTGAGCGTGTACGCGCAGGCGAGAACCCGTTGCGTGTGGGCGGTGAGGGCACCACTAATGGGGCGGCAATGCGGGTGACACCGATCGGGATTGCGGCGTCGACGTCGGACCGGCAGCTTTTCGCCGACGCCGTATGGTCCTCATGCCAGGTCACGCACGCTACCCGTCAGGGCTTTCAGTCAGCGGCGCTAGTGGCAGCCGCCGTGTCACTCGGGATCGACGCCGGCGCGGCGGATGTGACAGACCTGCTGTGGAAGGCTGTGGCTTTTGTGCGCTCACTACCTGAGCGCGGCGCCTGGAGCCCAGAGCCGGATGTTGTGGCAGCCACGCACCGGGCATTAAAACTGGCTGCCCAGCCGGCGTCGTCCCCACAGTGGCTGGCCGGGCAGATAGGCACGGCTGTGGCCTCAGCGCAGGCAATCCCCATGGCTTTCGCGCTGCTGGCACGTGATCCCTCCCCACGCGCCCTGCTGCAGGCCGCCAATTTGGGTGGTGACACTGACACAATTGGTGCGATAGCGGGCGCAATTTTGGGTGCAAGCTTGGGTGTTGAGGTTTTTGACGCTTACGGCCTGGCTCAGGTGGAGCAGGTTTCGCAGCTTGATCTGCCTAGCGTCGCTACAGATTTGCTGGCTCTGCGTGATAGGGAGGGCGGCGGCGCTGCCCCCGCAGCAGCTACGACGTCGCCCAACCCAGAAAAACCCGCCCTCGCCAAAACCCCAGCCGCGTCCCCACAAAAAGGTGCCCCGGCTGGCCGCGTGGTGCTGATGGGCCAGATCCTTGTAGACCTGGCTGTGCGTGGCGAGGCACTACCGGCCCCTGGCGGCGACGTATGGGCCAGCGATGAAGGAATGCACGTGGGTGGGGGCTTTAACGCGCTGGTGGCCGCGCGGCGTATGGGAGCCCAGGCCGTCTCGCTTAGCCCAATTGGCCAGGGTCCCTACTCTTTACTCATCCAGCAGGCCCTGCAGCGCGCGGAAATTACGGACGCCGGGCCCCACATTGACGGTATCGATAACGGTTTTTGTATTGCCTTCACTGATCAATCCGGGGAGCGCACTTTTATCTCCACGCGCGGCGCTGAGACGAGGGCGCCAGCAAGGGCCTGGGCGGATTTCACTGCGACGATGCGCCCGGGGGATGTGCTTTACATTGACGGCTACCTCATGGACCACCCGGCTAACCGTCAGGCAGCGCAGGCGGCGTTGGAGGCTTTACCTGAGGGCGTGCAGGTCATTTTGGATGTCTCGCCTGTTATTGGCATCCCGCAGGGCTTACCTGCGCGCGACGTAATTGTCTCGATGAACCATAGGGAAGCTCAGCAGATCATTAACCAAAGCGCAGAGCGCGCCTTGGAGCAGGGCCAGGAGCTGAGCCGAGGGCAGAGCCAGTGGTGCGGCCAGGCGCGTGAGGCCAGCGCAGTGGCCAGTTTGGTGGCCAGCTTGCTGGGGCGCCCCGTTGTGGTGCGTGCCGGGGCTGAGGGCGCCTATTTCGCCAGGCCAGCGGCGGTTTCGGCAGAGGTTCCGGCGGCGGCTAGCGCAAATGCCGCAGATGTGACTTACATTCCGACGCCGCGCGTTGCAGCTATCGACACTAACGGCGCAGGTGACGCCCACTCTGGCGTGTTGGCGGCGGCTTTAGCGCAGGCAATCCCCCTAGAGCGAGCGTTTTTACTGGCTAACTGCGCAGGCGCTCTTTCCACGACCCTAGTGGGGCCAGCTGTCTGCCCGTCGCGCGAGCAGATCGAAGCTGCAGCTGACGCGCTCGCGGACTAGGCGCGCTAGCACCTGTCAGTGTCTAGGCATGGGCTCCCGAGCGCGGCTGGCGTTGCCTGAGCCCATGCCAGCTGCTGGCTTCGCCTAGGCCTGGGCGGGTGGCCGGCGCAGGGGCGGGTCTAGGACAAAGGCGGTCGCATCAACTCCCGGGACCAGGCGGTAGAGGGCGGCCGGGCGCCCGGCCCCTTCGCGCACACTGTCTCCAGTGGGCTCAATAAACGACGCCGTTTTTGTGGCTTTTCGATGGAAATTACGCGGATCCAGGGCAGAGCCCCAAATAGCCTCATAGGTGGTGCGCAGCTGGGTGATCGTAAACTGCGGCCCGCAAAACGAGGTGGCCAGAGGCGAGTATTCAATCTTAGAGCGGGCGCGTTCGACGCCGTCGGCCAAGATAGCACCGTGGTCGAAAGCTAGGGGAGAGTCGGGACCAAGCAGGGCATCGACGGGCTGCCACAGCGCCCCGGCGGCGTCGCCCCCCGCATGAGTGGGGGAGAAAGAAGGGGCCAAGAGCAGGTAGGCCACGGAAAGAACCGGGCCGCGCGGGTCACGCCCAAGGGGGCCGTAAGTGCGCAACTGCTCAAGGTGACCAGGGGGAGTGACGCCAGTTTCCTCCTCAAGTTCGCGCGCGGCGGCCTGATCTGTCTGCTCGCCACTGCGCAGAAAACCGCCAGGTAGGGCCAGACGGCCACGGAAAGGTTCGATGCCTCGGCGCACCACGAGGGCGTGAAGCGTGTGGTCAATGACTGTCAGGGCGACGACGTCGACGGCGATCGGGAAGGTGACAGGTTCAATCATGGCTCTAGCCTAACCTATTTGCGTCAAGTTGACATTAAAGCCTGAAGGGGTTTATCGTCATAGTGACACAAACAAATGGGAACTACCTAAGGAGTCATCATGGGAACCCTTCACAACCACCCCTTCTTCATCCGCTACCAGGGCGGCGCCGGTGACCACGTCGTCCAGATCAGCGCCGGACAAACCATCCGCTCCGGGGTTGGCCAATCCTTCTGGCTGCGCAAAGGCCGCTGCGCGCTGGCGGAAGTGCCCACCGCTAACCGCGCCCACAGCTTCCTGGTGCAGGTAGCCTCCAGCGACCAGCAGAACGTAAACGCCCAGGTGGCCGTCACCTACTGCATCGAGAATGCCGAGGCTGCCGCCGCGCACTACGACTTTGGTCTCTACCCGCGTGAAGCAAAGAAAGATGCGCAGGGCCTGTGGCAAATCGACGAAACCGTCACCCGCATCGCCCACTCCGCCCTGGCCTCAACCATCGGCGCAATGGCCCTGTCTGAAGCCATCTCCGGCTCCCTGGAGCGAGTTAGCGGGCTCCTGACCCAGGCTTTCGCCGCAAACGAGCAGCTGCAGGCCACCGGCGTGGGCATTGTTGATGTGCGATTGCTGTCGCTGCGACCCGATGAAGGGGTTGAATCCTCCCTGCGCGCCCCGCTGCTTGAACAGCTGCGTGCCGAGGCCGACCGCGCCCTCTACGAGCGCCGCGCCCTCGCCGTCGAGCGTGAATCCCAAATCTCCGAAAACGAGATGCAATCCAAGCTTGACCTGGCCCGCAAGCGCGCCGACCTGGTTGACCAGGAAGGCCACAACGCCAGGCGCGAAGCTGAAGAGAAAGCCGCCGCTGACGCGATCGCCGTCGAGGCAGAATCGCGCCGCATCGTAGAAAAAGCCAAGGCCTTCGAGACCGACTGGAACACCGCCGGGCGCGCTCGAACCGCCAATGACGCGGCCTACATCCAGGCCGTCGCCGAGGCCGGGCCTGAGGTGGCGCGCGCCCTGGCACTTAAGGAGCTGGCAGGTCACATGCCCTCCTTCGGCAACATCACCATCACCGCTGACGTGCTCAGCGACCTGGTGTCGGCCTTCACCGGCTCAGCCAAGGCAGGCAAGTAATGCGACGCCGCGCGGTGATTGTGCGCCGCCCCACCGAATATGACGAGCTCATGGACCGCTACTCCACGCGCGGCCAGGTTGAGTTTGTACTGCGCTCGCGCGGGCGCAGCCTTGAGGAGGTGGAGCGCGCGCACGAGTGCCACCTGGCGGCCCTGGCGCGGGTGCGGGCGGGGATCCCGGACGGCTGGGCTAGTGCCGACGTCGAACGCGACTCACTGTCTCGCTTCCTGTTTGCGCCCGAGGACGTAATTGTTGTGGTTGGCCCTGACGGTCTGGTGGCTAACGTGGCCAAATACGTGGGTGAGCAGGTAGTGGTGGGGGTTAACTCTGTGCCCCAAGCCAATGCGGGCGTGCTCGTGCGCTGCACGCCCGAGCAGGGGGTGGGGGCGCTGCGCCGCCTGGAAACGGGCTCTGACCTGCGTGTTGACCAGCTGACTATGGTGCGCGCAGCTGCCGACGACTCGCGCACACTCACCGCCCTCAATGAGGTATTTATTGGGCACCCAAGCCACCAAAGTGCCCGCTACGAGCTCACCTTGGGCTCCCGCGCAGAGCGGCAGTCCTCCTCCGGCGTCGTTGTTTCCACCGGGACCGGCGCCACGGGCTGGGGCGCCTCCCTAAAACGCGGGCGGCACATGGGGGATCTACCCACGCCCACCTCGCACTCCCTGGCGTGGTTTGTGCGCGAAGCCTGGCCCTCACCCCATACTGGCACCAACTGCACCGAAGGAATCCTAGGGGAGGGGGAGGAGCTGAGCCTGGTGGTGGGCAGCGAATCCCTGGTGCTATTTGGTGATGGCATAGAATCCGACCGTCTCACCCTCACCTGGGGTCAAAGCGTGCAGGTCTCACGTGCTCCGCGCGCCCTGTCTCTAGTTGACCCGGCGGGGCTGCGCTAAGAGGGCGCATAGCGGGCGGGCTGTAGCTGCGCTAGGTTGTGCGGGCATTAGCGGACTAAATTATTAGTCACCTATCCTGAACGTTAAAACTCACTGGGGGGCAGGTATGGGAACTATAGATCCGCAGCTGCTGCCTTGGTTGACTGTTCGTGACGCTTTGGTTAGTTTGCCAGAGCCGACTATGGAGGCTTCTGCGCTTTTCTTTGACCATGTGCTACAACCAGGGGCCCGAGTCTATCCGGGACATACTGGTTCTTTTATTGATTCACCTGCTAAAGCTCTTAAAGCAGGTGTGCATGGCGTACCTGGGGGAGAAAATATGCTTCGAAGGGTAGATGGGTCAGTACGGTATTTTTCTGTGCGCGAGGCGGCGCGGTTGCAGACTTTTCTAGACGATTATCGTTTCAGTGGTCCCTGGTCTGAGGCGATGCGTCAGTTGGGTAATGCTGTGCCGGTGCGCTTAGCGCAGATAGTTGCTGGTTCTATCCAAAGTTGCCTCTAGCAAGCTAGAAGTTGCATCTCGAACGTGACAAGATCCGCCTAATTTAGTGAGGGTGACTGCGGCAAAGGGGCTTCAGAATCGAATCTGCTACTGAGTGTGTAGTAAAAATCGTTGCAATATCAGGAAAATCTATGAGACTACAGCTTCTATCTAGGTACTGTAAGTACATGCTTGACACTAGGTCACGAACGTGACAATATTGTCCCGATAGATAATTTGCTCAACTGGAGGTTTCAAATGTCTACCACAAAGCTGTTCGTATATAGTGCTCCCGAGAATAAGAAACTTGCGAATAACTTCTTGAAGCGAGCGGAGTCTCGTTTGGACTGTCTGCGTGAGCATGAATTTTTGCGATGGACCCCCTCTTTTGTGCTTCCAGGACAGGATTGGAAAGCTGAGATTAACAAGCGATTGCGTGAGGCCGACTATGTTGTCCCGCTGCTTAGTCCAGAACTATTTGCTAACATGAAGAGGGAGAAGGATTCATTAATTGATGATGCGTTTACAAAGATTTTCCCTGTCCTGCTGATAGATGTAGTAGATCCAGCATTTGATGGTACAATTGAATGCTTTGGAATTAAAGATCTTCAGGTGTATTGTGGGGTTTCTTCTAAGCGGCTTTCCTATATCAGCTGCAAGAACGAATTTCAACGCAACCAGTTTGTTACTGGATTTGTTGAGAGCCTTGTCAACAGTGTTAAGGGTAATGTTGGATACAGGAATTCGAAAAACGGTGTAGCTAGCTTTTAATTTATATTGGAGATTTAATATGTATCGTAGCAAATTTTTCCTGTCCTGGGCACACGGAGAGGGAAGGGCAAAGAAATCTTTTCTTAAGCTACTTAAACCCCGTTTAGAGAGTTGCAAAAACCATGAGATTACCTGGTGGGAGGACTCATTCATTCTTCCTGGTGAAGAGTGGCTACCTCAGATTTTGGAACACTTAGAGGATAGTGACTATATTGTCCAGCTCGTGAGCCCAGCCTTTCTGGCCTCCGATTTCATTCGTACCTATGAGATTCCTGGGGTTGGGAATGCTCCTATGAAGAACGTACTACCCGTTATGCTAGTGGACCTTCCCCTTTGGGGTGCAGTAGAATTTTTTGGGATTAATGATAATCAGATCTACCGTGGTACCTCCTCTAAACGTAACTCCTATATTAGTTGCAAAACCGAATTGCAGCGTATCCAATTCGTTAATGGTTTTGTAAAACAAATAATCAATCGCATCGAAGATAAAGGTGGGTACCGCTGATGTCTAACTCTTCATTAATGCCATCTCGCCCCCTCTCTGCTGCTACAGTACGTAGAATCCTGAGCGGCCTTGAAAATATGACTCAAGGTAACGTAAAGACTGCGAATATGATCTGCGAGTTACTTGAGGAGAATAACAAAACAACTATCGACAAAGTCTTAGAGAAAATCCCGGGTAAGGAACCTACTGACTACCTTCGTAAGTTTAAGTCCCGCTTCAATCAGGAAGCAGATGGGAAAATTACCGTTGTGTTTGATGGGCGGAAGGGGACTGAACTTTACTTTACGGGCACAGATCCTGTAATTGAGGATATTGAGGACTATGCTGAGAGCCAGGCGAATCGCCATACTGCCTCTGAGAAGATGGTTGATGCTTTTGCAATTGAAGACATTAAACGTATATACATCAGTTTCTCCAAAAAAGACGAAAAACGCGCGGTTTCATGTGCTAAGTTGTTAGAGCGTACGATTAGTGCTGGATTACGTAACCGCTGTAATGTTACGTTTTTCAGAACAAATCAGGTTACAGTAGGTGAATCTATCAGTAACACTCTCGATAAGATGAGTAATGATGCAGACCTTGTCATTGTACTTGTTAGCAATAACTACCTGACTGACAGGGATGAAGCTGACCGAGTACTTGCCAAGCATCCACATCCTATTATTGTGAGACTTGAAGATATTGGCCAATCTGTGTCATTTGATCCATTTGATAGGGATTACGTCGTCTCGGGTAACTCATTTACTAAGGCTAAAGATGAAGGGGGTACGAGTAAGCAGGATTTTGCGAACAGAGTGTTGGATCTGGTAAAACGAGAACTTGATAGATATCAGTTACCGTCATATAAGTATGTGTCAGAAACTATGGCACAAAATTTGTCTACGCATGCAAAATTTGAGCCTGTTAATGACCCAGTCTCTGCTTATGCTGTAGTTGGACCTTTTAATGCGAGAAATGCAGGTTCGTTTCTTGCTGTAGAGCGACTTGTAGAGTGGTCACGTAGCCCAGAAAAAAATGACTCGCATTTGTGTGCTCTTTTGGGTGACTTGGGCATTGGCAAGACGACTACATCTATTCTGCTTACTCGTAAGCTTCTAGAGCTCAGAAAATCTGATAGGCAACTTCCCCTGCCCATATATTTCGACTTGCGTGATTTGTCTCCTAAGACACTAACTGATTTTGGTCTGCGTACGGTACTTGCTCATCTTCTTAGCGCTTCTACAGCGTCGCCTGTGGAAGTTGATGATCTGTTAGAAACTATCCGCAGTGAGAATACTCTGGTCATCTTTGATGGCTTGGACGAAATTTTAGTGCACCTATCGCCTGGAGATGGGCAACGCTTGACGCGCTCGCTACTTGAAATTCTAACGCTGGCTAACTCCAATAAAGCAAAATCAGCTCCTCAAACGCGTCTTTTGTTATCTTGTAGGACGCAGTACTTCAGAAACATTGAAGAAGAGTTTGCTTTCTTTGATGGACAAGGACGTGAACGTGTACGTGGTGAAGACTATATTGTTTTTACCTTGCTACCTTTCGATGAAGACCAGATTCGTGAATATTTAGCTCGTAATATTCCCGGCGCTGATCCTGATCGGCTTTTTGAGATGATTCGTTCAGTACATGATTTGAGTGCGCTAGCTGCCCAACCAGTTATGCTCGACATGATTCGTAAAGTCTTGCCCAGTGTCGAAAATGATCTGAGTAGGGGAGCTCGCATTAGATCAGTTGATCTTTATGAGCGTTTCGTTGGTCAATGGTTAACTCGTGATAATGGGAAACATAGTCTGATTCCGGAGCATAAGATCTTGCTTATGGCACATTTGGCATGGCAGGTATGGCGTTCGGGTTCTAGGACGTGGTCAGCACGTTGGATGGAAAAGTGGATGCTTCAGTTCCTCCACTCCCATCAAGAGATGGAACTTGATTATGAACGTCGCATGACTGACCAATGGAAACAGGATCTTCGTACTGCTACGTTTTTGTCTCGTCGCGGGGATGATTTTTCTTTTACTCATTCCTCATTGTTGGAGTTTTTCTTAGCTAAGCGACTTTGTGATTGCTTGTTTGAAGAAGAAGATCAGGCGCTTGAAGTTTGGAATATTACTAAGCCAAGCGATGAGACTTTCGGATTTCTAGCTGAGCTAATTGATCGGCTTTCTGATATTGAGCGCGGCCAAGCGCTAAGCTGTCTTGAACAAGTTGGTAAACAGGGAACTGTTGCCGCACGAACTAACGTTTTTACTTACACATTGATGGCTTTAGAACGAGATTTGCCTCATCCTAATCCAAGGCTGTTGGATCTATCAGGTACTGATTTACGAAAGTGGACTATAGGTTCTAAACGAGCATCCTTAGACTTGCGTGGCGTGTCCTTTAGAAGTGCGCGATTGGATGATACTCACTTTAATCATGTGTGTTTAGACCGTGTTAATGCCTCTGGAGCTTCTATGCAGCGGGCACTCTTTGAGTATTGTGCACTGAGTAATGTAGATTTCAACGGCACGGATTTATCTGGAGCTATTTTCCGTCATTGTGATTTATCTAGTACTTCTTTAGAGAAAGCTAAGCGTCACCGTACTCAGCTTTTGTATACAAGTGGATATGAGCAAGGTTTGTCTGGCGTGCTTGTAGCTCCATTATTAGAACGGTCTGAGCTTAAGATTCTTCCAAAAACCCTGATTCTTAGTGGATATGGTCATGTAGTGTTTGCGGTTGTGTGGTCGCCTGATGGCAGCCGTATTGTTACCGGTTCTACTGGTGAGGGTGTTCGGGTTTGGGATGCTGTTACTGGAGAGAGTCTGCTTAGCCTAGAAGGTGATGATTGGGCTAGGTCGGTTGCGTGGTCGCCTGATGGCAGCCGTATTGTTACTGGTTCTGCTGTTGATGGTGTTCGGGTTTGGGATGCTGTTACTGGGGAGGAACTGCTTAGCCTAGAGCACGGTTATTGGGTTGGTTCGGTTGCGTGGTCGCCTGATGGCAGCCGTATTGCTGCCGGTTTTGATGGTGAGGGTGTTCGGGTTTGGGATGCTGTTAGTGGAGAGAGTCTGCTTAGCCTAGAGCACGGCCATAAGGTTTGGTCGGTTGCGTGGTCGCCTGATGGCAGCCGTATTGCTGCCGGTTTTGATGGTGAGGGTGTTCGGGTTTGGGATGCTGTTAGTGGAGAGAGTCTGCTTAGCCTAGAGCACGGCCATAAGGTTTGGTCGGTTGTGTGGTCGCCTGATGGTAGGCGTATTGCTGCCGGTTTTGATGGTGAGGGTGTTCGGGTTTGGGATGCTGTTAGTGGAGAGAGTCTGCTTAGCCTAGAGCACGGCCATAAGGTTTGGTCGGTTGCGTGGTCGCCTGATGGCAGCCGTATTGCTGCCGGTTCTACTGGTGATGGTGTTCGGGTTTGGGATGCTGTTACTGGGGAGGAACTGCTTAGCCTAGAACGTGGTAATCGGGTTCTATCGGTTGTGTGGTCGCCTGATGGTAGGCGTATTACTGCTGGTTTTGTTGGTGATGGTGTTCGGGTTTGGGATGCTGTTAGTGGAGAGAGTCTGCTTAGCCTGGAATGCAGTCATGTGTTTGGTTCGGTTGTGTGGTCGCCTGATGGCAGCCGTATTGTTACCGGTTTTGATGGTGATGGTGTTCGGGTTTGGGATGCTGTTAGTGGAGAGAGTCTGCTTAGCCTAGAACACGGCCATAAGGTTGAGTCGGTTGCGTGGTCGCCTGATGGTAGGCGTATTGCTGCCGGTTCTGCTGTTGATAGTGTTCGGGTTTGGGATGCTGTTAGTGGAGAGAGTCTGCTTAGCCTAGAGCACGGCCATTGGGTTGGTTCGGTTGTGTGGTCGCCTGATGGTAGGCGTATTGCTGCCGGTTCTGCTGTTGATGGTGTTCGGGTTTGGGATGCTGTTAGTGGAGAGAGTCTGCTTAGCCTAGAGCACGGCCATTGGGTTGGTTCGGTTGTGTGGTCGCCTGATGGTAGGCGTATTGCTGCCGGTTCTGCTGTTGATGGTGTTCGGGTTTGGGATGCTGTTACTGGGGAGGAACTGCTTAGCCTAGAGCACGGTCATCGGGTTGAGTCGGTTGTGTGGTCGCCTGATGGCAGCCGTATTGTTACTGGTTTTGATGGTGATGGTGTTCGGGTTTGGGATGCTGTTACTGGGGAGGAACTGCTTAGCCTAGAGCACGGTCATCGGGTTGAGTCGGTTGTGTGGTCGCCTGATGGCAGCCGTATTGTTACTGGTTTTGATGGTGATGGTGTTCGGGTTTGGGATGCTGTTACTGGGGAGGAACTGCTTAGCCTAGAGCACGGCCATAAGGTTTGGTCGGTTGTGTGGTCGCCTGATGGCAGCCGTATTGTTACTGGTTCTGCTGTTGATGGTGTTCGGGTTTGGGATGCTGTTAGTGGAGAGAGTCTGCTTAGCCTAGAGCACGGTCATTGGGTTGGTTCGGTTGTGTGGTCGCCTGATGGCAGGTATATTCTCACTAAATCTCATAGGAATGAGATTCGTATCTGGGATGTGACTTCTGGAGAACAGGAGAGCTTCTTTATTACTGCTTTTCCTGAAGGCGAGTATGTTGCTTTAAGTGCTGACCAAACCAAGGTAATTGGCGCTAGTGCTGGTGCCTGGCGCTGGCTTGGGCGATTAGCTGTCTTGCCTGACGGAAAACTTGAACGGATTCCTGTAGAGATTGACGGCCCTCTTCCGCCCCTCGGCCCTGATGCTGAGGTGGAATAGTTAACGGTGGGTAGACCCTTGCTTGGGGCTTGGAGTATATCGGTGAAAGAACTAGTGACGGATGAAATCAATATTTCAGTTTATACGCACTATTCTTTGCGCTACGAGGAGCTTTAGTTATGTCTAAAAACAAAATATCGGGCCGCAAAAATGCCAACGACTCCGCGTACTTAAAGCGGCTCTTCGCATTTGAGGGTGTAGGTGTTGTGGGCGGGGTTGGGCGTGTCGTGGCCGGGTAGGGGTCGAGGTCTTTCGATGATGGAGATTCCTACACCGCCCATCTGAAAGACCTCGACATGGCCAATACTACCTTTGATCGCCCTGACCTGAGCGCGTTCACACGCCTGGATGACCTGGGGTTGGAGGTGACGGGCCAGCGCATTTGGCCAGACCATGCAGTGTTGGCTTGCCGGATTGCTGGTGAGGACCGGTGGTGTCGACGCTGCGGATGCCAGGGCGAGTCGCGTGACACGGTGGTCAGGCGCTTGGCGCACGTACCCTGCGAGTGGCGTCCCACGATCTTGCATGTGAGCGTGCGCCGCTACCGGTGCTCGCAGTGCGCTCACGTGTGGCGCCAAGATATGAGCCAAGCGGCCGATCCGCGCGCGAAGCTCTCGCGTGCGGCGGTGCGCTGGGCGCTGACGGGCGTGGTCGTTCATCATTTGACGGTGGCGCGTATCTCCCAGGCCCTGGGTGTGTCCTGGAAGAGCCGCTAACACTGCTGTCCTGGCCGAAGGGGCGCGCCTGCTGATCAATGATCCCGATCGTTTCGAGGGGGTGCGTGTCATCGGGGTGGATGAACATGTGTGGCGCCACACCCCCTACGGAGACAAATTCGTTAACGTCATCTTGGACTTGACGCCCATCCGAGAACGCAGCGGCCCCTGCCGGCTCTTGGACATGGTCCTGGGTCGCTCCAAGCAGGTCTTCACAACCTGGCTGGCCTCCCAGCCCGACACCTGGCGCGAAAATATTGAGATCGTCGCGATGGATGGATTCACCGGGTTTAAGAGCTCAGCCACTGAAGAACTCCCAGACGCAAGGGCGGTCATGGACCCCTTCCATGTCGTGCACCTTGGCCGGGGATGCTTTCGATGAGTGCCGCAGGCGCATTCAGCAAGAGCTTCACCATCGGCGCGGGCGTGCCACGGATCCCCTGTACAAGGCCCGCAAGATGTTACACACCCGCTCATGCCTGCTCACCCCACGCCAGCAACATCAGATCCTCGTCCTGTTCGCCAGCGATTGCCACGTCGCCCTTGAGGTCACCTGGAGCGTCTACCAGAACATTATCGACGCCTACCGCGATCCCAACAAAGTCCGCGGTAAGGCCCTGATGCAAGCCGAAATCAACACCCTGACCTCCACGCGTGTACCGAGGGGTCTGAGCGAGCTCATCACGCTGGGCAGGACACTCAAACGCCGATCCAGGGATACCCTGCCTACTTCGACCACCCCCACACCAGCAATGGCCCTACTGAAGCCATCAACGGCCGCCTTGAACACCTACGCGGCTGTGCCCTCGGGTTCCGAAACCTCACCAACTACATCACCCGAGCACTCCTCGAAACAGGAGGATTCAGACCCCAACTACACCCCCAATTATGAAGAGCCTGGAAACCTATCCGTTGGAAGTGCAGCTATCCTCACATATGGTTTTCCAAGTAAAGTATAATTATGCACGTTTCACCGACCTCAGTAAAAATCCCGAACTTATCGCAGCCAACAGAATCCCGGTAGAAAATATATAAGAGCCAAAGGTGGCACCTTTTAAAATCCAAGTCGTGGGAACGACAGCAAACAAGACCGGTGAGTTTGCAAAATCACCTGTGCTAATCGGAAGACCTGCCACCACAAAAAAGATGATAACAATCCATGAAACTAATGAAGTAGTCCAAAGCCGAAGCGCAAAACAGGCCAGAGTTAGCACAACCGAAGAGAAAACAAGTACTAAAGCAGTATGACTCGACAGTGGCTCATTAACAATCTCGCCAATGACAGAGACATAAAGCAGACTCAAACAAAGGTTAACTACTTGTGCGAGAAGCAGCGATTTAGCAATGAACCGGAGCAGAACTTTATCGTGAATACTAAACGAGACATACGAGGCAGGGACCTTAGCATGCGACAAAGCTAGACCTGCCGTGGCAATTGGGAGCACGATGAGTAACGCGGATTGCGCTACGGCAATGGTATTTCCATAACGGAGAAAAAGCAGCGGAAGCACTAGTGAACCGATATAAGCGATCGTGACCCAACGAATGATTGCGATTCGCTCGATAGAACACAAAAACTTCATTT
>ERZ772932.13-NODE-13-length-134832-cov-5.786314_pt1 | contig 134832 bp, 121 predicted proteins | sample MGYA00511684_ERZ772932 | MGnify/ENA primary metagenome ERZ772932 (study PRJEB29015, sample SAMEA2738078) | human oral metagenome | biome: human oral; feature: human-associated habitat; material: saliva | place: China | collected 2210 ...
TAAATACTATGAAAGAGTAGTTTGAGAGTGATGTAATCTTATATAGTGACTAATCAAGCGTTTAGATGGTTCATGAAAGAATATGGTTTGAGAGTGATGTATCTTAATATAGTGGTCAAGTATTTAATATAATAGGTGAATTATGCAGCTAAAAGACAAAATAAAAATAATAGAAAAATACATATGCTACAACTTTGAAGACTGGGACTTAGACGACCCAATAGCAGAAGGCTACCTAGACGATTACCAAGAAATCACAGGTGCATCAGAAACTGATATAAAAGACTTTGAAGAAAAATATGGAATATCCCTTCCCCATGATATAAAAGACCTCTACAGCTACAAAAATGGGAGCAAGTTCTTCTCCATACTTCCATCCCTAGTAGGTCAAAGGCAAATGGCCTTTTCCCTAATGAGCCTAGAGGCCATAGAGAGGTCGAAGGAATACTTCCAAAATAAGGACTCACTTCTAAGTGATTTTCCAGACTATTTTACCAGTGAAGACATAGAAGCCATGAAGGATTCAAGGATAAAGCCGTATCTATTTAATAGGAGCTGGTTTCCTTTTGCAGAATACTGCGATACCTGCTACCTAATGCTTGACTTTGATCCAGGCCAAGATGGCAAGGAGGGCCAGATCATATGCTATATCCATGACCCTGATGAAATTGTCTATGTAGCAGAGGGAATTACGGACCTTATAGATAGGATTATAGATATGATAAGCACCTAGAAAACTTTTCTCTTGATGGATATGAAATGACAAATTCAATCATCAAAACTATATATTGAGTAGGTAAGAGCATCTTAGCCATTTGACTAGGGTGCTTTTTTACGTCATATAAGAGCCCAGGTTAAATATTTTTATATCATCAAGAGAAATCAAGCTTGAATTTTTATAAAAAACATATAGAAGTTAACTATTACTACTATAAATAATATAAAAAAAGACGATAGGTATCAATGAATATTTTCTAAAAAAATCATTGATATAGATTTTAGCTGGTGATATAATAATATATATCATTAGGAATTTAAAATCATAATCATAATTAGTAAATATTTATCTAAAAAAATTTATCAAAGGTGGAATGAAAGAATGGGGAAGAATTTTGCTAAAAGAAAAAATATGAGAGAGGAAAAAAAGGACTACGGAAATAGTACTTGATTTGAGAAAAGAGGAGTGAGTTTTTGGAAAATGATTTCTTCTATACTCTTAATAGGCATAAATTAATAGGGCGTCTAAAGGGCCCTTAAATAGTATAGCTAATTACAGTTGGCAAAAAGGTGCTGATATACAAGCAAAACGGGGAGAAAAATGATTATCAGAAAGATAAAGTTAATCGATGATATATTCACTTGTATTGAACTAGTAAAAAAAGACACGCTTGTTCTTGTTCTTGAGGAGGTTTTTTTGGTCGAGAGTCAGTATAGGCTCAGGAGGTCATTAACAAGAAGTCAGGATTTGAGGGCAGATAAATATTGTCTTATAGGGGACAAGCTTAATCATATAGCTACTCATGCAGTAGTTAATATTATTTTTAGTGGGATATATGGAAGATTCCCGACTGATGATGATATAGGGTTTGACAATGGTAAACCCTACTTTTATGGACATTGTGATTTTAACTATAGTATATCTCACACCAGGTCTTGCTCGGTGATAGCTTTTAGCAATAGGCCTATTGGAATTGATATAGAGGATTATAGTAAGAGTTTTAATTATAGTAGTATCCTGAAAAATTATTTTATTTATGAGTTAGAAAAATTTAAAAACATAGATACTAGGGCTTTTTACACACTTTGGACTGTTAAGGAGGCCTGTTTGAAGTTCTATGCTAGGGGGATTAGAGACCTGCAATCTATTAATATAGTCGGCATCAACAATGAAGCTGCAAGGGCAGTGTCTTTGATCGAAAAGCAGGTAATGGATGTAAGTATAACCTATTTTGATGATAGGTTTGTTATATCCACTTGCTTTGAAAATTGATTGTTTGATAAGGAGTAAATTATGTTTGAGTTTAATGTGAATAGCATGAAGGAAGATAACCTAAAGGTTTTTATAGATATGATACCCTACGTATCTCCCAAAATCACCAATATAGATAAGGGTGAAGATAAGGTAATTATAGCTTGTGAGGATTCTTGCAATGACGAAATCAAGCAGGAGCTTCAGAGGCTGGTAACGATAATTGAGTCAATGAAGGACTCAAAGATTGAAACTATAGTATTAGAGGATTTTACAGATAAAAAGCCCCTAAATAACAAGGATATTTTTTCTGACCTATTAAATGATAGGACAGTGAGAGAGTTAAGTCCAGGCGTATTTTCTTATTCTGGACTCTTCCTAAAGGTATATGAGTACTTTGACAAGAAGATAAATGAATATGCCTATAAGACCTTCAATAATCTGACAGAGGAGGTATACCCAGTATTGTTTCCTGTTCAAGAGTATGTAAAGGGCAGGTATTTTGAAAATTTCCCACATTATATGATGTTTCAGACCAAGCTGAATAATAATATTGATACCTATGAAAAATTTATGTCAAGAAAGCCAATGTGTTCTTGTGTAGATGAAGTTTTAAATGATACCACTATACCTAAGAATGTCTTGAGGCACGCTACTTGTGCACCTGTTTATCCATCTTTAGAGAACCATAGTCTAGAGGAAAATGAAGTCAAGGCCTTTTTGGTGTCTGGTAGGTGCTTTAGAAACGAGGAGCTAAATATTAAGGAACTAAGTAGATTAAATGAGTTCAATATGAAGGAGTATGTCTTTATTGGCGAGGCAGGTAGCTTGGAGCCCCTTATAGAGGAATCAAAAAAATTAACTAGATTTTGGATTGATGTTTTTTCTCTAAACTCAAGGTGTGAGACTGCAAATGATTCATTCTTCGCAAGTAGCTACAAGAAGCTAAGATACTTCCAGCTAATTGGAAACTCTAAGTTGGAGTACAGGATCCTTGTACCGAGCAATGGAGATTATGTTTCTTGCTGCTCTGTAAACTTTCACAGGACTCATTTTTCTAAGCCATATAATATAAGGACACATAATGGTGATTATGCCTATACTGCTTGTTATGCCTTTGGAGTCGAAAGACTGACTTATACGCTATTATCACAGAAGGGTCTAGATATTAGTAAGTGGGACCAGGAAACAATAGATGAAATCAGTAAGTATGTGAGTCTCTAGGGGTGGAATGATGGAAAATTGTTGTATAAAGAAAGAAGAGCCTAGAAGGTGCAAAAGATGTGTAATGCCAGAGACTAAGGGGCGTGTAGATATAGATGAAAATGGTCTTTGTAATATATGCAGGGAGAGGGAAAAAGATAATACTAAGGTTGAGAAGAAGGACGAAAAGGAGAGTCTATCATATTTTAAGAAGAAGCTACTTTTTCATACCAAATCATCTCCTAAATATGATTGTATTGTAAGTGTATCTGGTGGTAAGGACAGTATGATGACCCTATATATTGCTAAGAAAATACTAAATTTAAGGGTTTTAGCTGTCTTTGTAGATAATGGATTTGTACTTCCAGAAATGTACCACAATGTCAATAGTGCTTCTGAAATCCTAGGTATCGACCTTATCATCTACAAGACAAATGACTTTTTTGATATTTTTAAAAAGTGTATTTTATCAAAAAAAGAAGTATATTTTTGTAGACTTTGCCATATTTTGCTGGAAAATGTAGTGAAGAAAATTTGTATACAGAATGAGGTCAAAGTTATTCTGGGAGGCTATACAAAGGGACAGAATTACATTAAGAGCAATGAGTTATTTTGGATATATGAAAAATCAGACAAAAATGTTGTCGATATCTTTAAGGATGATGATAAGTACAAGGAGCTATCTGAAATATTTACCAACCCTATGGCCTATATGAATAAAGAATATGGAAATATACTACAGCTTTCACCATTTAGGTATATAGATTGGAATGAAGACCAGATAGTGGATACCCTAAAGGCTGAGCTAAACTTTAAAAGATCAAAGGATAGCTGGCCTAAGAATTCATCAAATTGTATCTTCAACTATGTTGCCCAGTATAAGGCCTTAGACTTCTTTGGCTATTCACAGCACGAAACAGAATTAAGTGACCTAGTTAGAAGTGGTGAGATGAATAGGGATAGGGCCCTAGAGATCATTAATACACCTTTGAAGGAAGAGCATATAGTGAGTGCCCTATCAAAGATGGGTCTAGATATTAAGGATATTTAAATTAGAAGGGGGAAGTTATCATGAAGGATAAAATTATAAAAATCGTTAAGGAGAATGTATTTGAACTATTAGATAAGGATATTGATGAGGACACAAAGTTAATATCTACAGGTTATTTGGAATCATTCGACGTTATTAACCTAATAGGCTTGTTTGAAAATGAATTTGATATAGAGCTTGACCTTGAGAAAATTGAATTGTCTTCGTTTGAGACAGTCGGGTTGATGGAGGAGCTGATTTGTAGTCATGTTTAATAGTGAGGAATTACAAATAGAGGCTTGCAGTGAACTTGATTTGGAAATATGTGCAAGTGAGGTATTCAATACCTCTTTTGGCAAAAGGTATTATCCAAGCCTAAAAATACTGAAAAATGTCCTAGAGGAGGCCTTTAGAAGGGACCGCATATATATAGGCAGATACAAGGAAAACATAGTAGGTTTTGTATGGTTTTCTAAGGATACAATGTTTGGAAAGTTCCCATATTTAAACCTGATTTTTGTCTTTGAAAAATATAGGAAGCTAGGTGTTGGGAGTAAGCTGCTAGAATGCTTTGAAACCAAAGAGCTAGAGGAATATAAGAAACCTAAGATGAAGCTATTTTTAGTGGTGAAGGACGATAATGAGAAGGCCATCAATTTTTATATCAAAAATAAATACAACTCAATCGGGCGAATTGATGGCTTATTTAGGGCATCTACAAATGAAATACTAATGATGAAGCAGATGAACTATAAGTTTTAATAAGGCGGTGTTTTAAGTATGGGGGAATTAGCAATTTTAAGAGGGGATAAAAATGATGAGGTTTATAATAGAGATAATGAAAATATTATAAGGAGATTGTCTTATTGCTGTAATAAAAAACCAGACTTGGAAATCTTCAAGGGTGAGGATAGGCTAACCTATAGAGAATTTTGGAAAAAGATCAATGATTTTGCTAGTTTTTTGCAAGAGATTGAGACATTTGATAGGGAAGCTCCAGTTGTACTATCCCTTCACAGCAGGGCTAGTAGATATATTGCCCTGTATGGTGTTTTAGCTTCTGGTGGCTATTATTTACCAATAGAACCAGAGCCCAATAATTCTGTAAGAATAATAGATATTATAAACAAATCTGGTGCTAAGATAGCCTTTGTCAGTAAGGAAATTAAAGACCTAATTCAGGATGAAGTTGCTGGGGATATAAGACTGATCTGTATTGACGAGATAGACCTGAAGGAATCGGATAAAAACTGTATCCATGATGATTTCGCTTCTGATAAACCAGCCTATATGATCTATACCTCTGGCTCTACAGGCCAGCCTAAGGGGGTTATCGTACCACATAGAGCAATAATTAATATGATTGTATCCCTGGAAGATAAGTTTGAATTAGCTCCAACTGATATAGGGATTTCCTTTACTTCATTCTCATTTGATGCTTGTGGATGTGATATTTACACCTTTCTATTGAATATGATTCCTATTGTAACTATAGATGAAAGAACTAAGTATGTTCAAGACCTAGAAAAGCTAAACAAGTTTTGTCTTGATAATAGGGTTACTATCCTACTACTTCCTACAGTTCTTGCAGAAAAGTTTGCAGGCATGGAGAATGACTGCCTGAGGATTTTGTATTTTGGGGGAGAAAAATTCTGTAAGAATATAAAGACGTCCTACAAGCTATTTAATTGCTATGGCCTAACAGAGACTGGTATTCTTAATACCTATTATGAAATAAATGGTGATGAAAAGGAGATACCCCTAGGAGAGCCTATTTATAATACTGAGATTGCTATAGCTGATGAGGAAACTAATATAGTAGAGCTTGGTCTTGAGGGGGAAATACTAATACTAGGTGATAGCTTGGCCCTAGGCTATAAGGATGACCCTAAAAAAACGGAAGATAGGTTTGTTAGGCTAGAGAGTTTAGGAGGGCAAAGAGCCTATAAAACAGGAGATATTGGCTATATTGGAGAAGACCTAAACCTATACTACAAGGGTAGAATGGACAAGCAGGTTAAGATTAGTGGATATAGGATAGAGCTAGGAGAAATAAAGTTCAAGAGTCAAGAGCTAGCCGGTATCGATATGAGTATACCTATGGTCATAAGGGATGAGGATAGGTCTATATTGGTCAATTTCTGCCTTTGTAATGGTGACTTTGATGAAAATAAGCTAAGGAAGGACTTGGAAAAGGTATTGCCATTTTATATGGTTCCTATGTACAACGTACAAATAGAGGATATACCTTATACGATAAATGGTAAAATTGACTACCAGATTCTTGAAAATAAGTTTTATGAAATGAGGAAGTCCCTCTTAAGTGAGGGTGTAGATATAATGAGTGACGACCTTATAGACCACCTAAAGGACTATATGTCAAATATAATTGGCATAGACAAGGCTATGATAAGGAAAGAATCAAACTTTTTTGAACTAGGAGGAGATTCGCTCAAGGCCCTTAAACTGAAGTTCAATATAAAGGATTTCTTGGGGATAGATATAAAAATTTCAAATATATATGATAATTTTACACTAGATAATATAGTTAATCTGATTAGAGGTGAGATTGTATAAAGATGATTAAAATATTTGCATTTCCAGGAGCCGGTTCATCGGCAATAACCTATTATAGATGGATGAGACACCTACCAGAATCATTTTTGATAAGTCCCCTAGACCTACCAGGAAGGGGGATGAAGATAAAAGAGGAGAAGATCCATAATAATAGGGACTTAATAGACTACTTTTATTCCGAGGTCTACAAGAAGCTTGAGGGAACAGAGGACGATTATGTTCTGATTGGTAATAGCTTTAGTAGTATACTGGCAATCCAATTGTGCAATAAGATTGAAAAAGAGGCCGCCATAAAGATGCCTAGACACCTATTTCTGTCAGTGGAGGTACCACCATGTGTTTTAAAGACCAGAAAAAAGATGTCAGAGGATATAGAGAGAAAAGACTTTGTTAGGGGAGTAATAAATAGGTTTTTTGAAGATAGTATGACCCTGCAAAAGGAAAAGGAACTGATTGTGAGATGGATCTTGGACAAGCTGTACAGTGACAAGGAGGGTTTCTTAAAGCTAAGCGTAGAGGATGTGTGTAGGGAGCTATTTAATAGGGGACCAGATGAAGAAAAGGACCTAGCAGAGCTGGTAGGATTTATAATAGAACACTTGCACCTATTTTTAGAGGATGAGGAGATAATTAACAGTCTTCCTGAGGATAGCCTAAAAATAGCCACGGATATAACTGTTTTTGGAGCAAAAACTGACCAGGTAGCAAGTGAAGAAGATATGGGACTTTGGAGAGAGTATACGAGTGCTAACTTTGATTTAAGGATGTTAGATGGGGAGCATACTATTCTCTATGATAATCCAGAAGTAATAATATGTGAAATGAAAGAGGTGTTGAATAAAGGCTATGAACAGTAGAATTATTGGGGTTGGTAGATACCTACCAAACAGAGTTGTGACAACTATGGAGTCAGAAAGGTTTGCAAACTTTGAAAAATTCGGGGTAAAGTTAGGTCTTTGCAAGATGTTGACTGGTTGTCATGAAAGAAGGTATTCAGAGCCTGATGAATATTGCTCTGATATTGCAGCAAAAGCAGCTGAAAAGGCAATTGAAAATGCCCAAATTAGTAGGGATGAAATTGATGCTGTCATATTCTGCTCAGTTTCACAAGACTTTGCCGAGCCAGCGACTGTAAATGTAGTTATGGACCTTCTAGGCATTGACAATGCATTTGGCTTTGATGTGAAAAATGCTTGTAATGCATTTCTTTCTGGTCTTGATATTGCAGATAGTCTAATAAAGACAAATAAGGCAAGGTACGTCCTAGTTGTGTCAGGAGAGGCCCTATCTAAATGGGTCAGCTATGAATTCGAAGATAAAAATGATATGATAAATCGTGCTCCAGTTACCTTTTCTATTGGAGATGGTGGAGGTGCTATCATACTAGGTGGAACAGATGAAGAAGGGGTAGGATTTGTAAAAGGAATATTCGAAACCTTCCCTAAATATTGGAACAACAATGTTGTTTGGGGCGGAGGAGTTAGGTTCCCACATAGTCCTGAAAAAATGTTTATACCAGGAACTACCAAGGTCATAATTGATGAACAAAGAAATCTAGGCAAGCACCTATTACCATTGCTTTCATCTGAAGTAGGTTGGGATTTTACCAAGGATATTGACCACTATGTACCTACACAAGTAGCAAAGTGGATCAACCAGAGCATGTCTAAGGAGCTAAACTTTCCGATGGAGAAGATAGTCCAGGTTGTAGAAAAGTATGGTAATGTGGGAGCAAGTAATATACCAATTGCCCTAGTAGAGCTTATAGAGTCAGGAAAGCTAAAAAGAGGTGATAAGCTCCTTATGACAGGTGTAGGCGTAGGAATTAATATAGCTTCAGTGGCAATGGTATACTAAGGAGCAGATATGAAAAGATTCGGAGAACTATTGAATTATTTATATACTAATAGGGAAGGTAAATTTATCTTTTATGACAGGGACAATAATAGGTTCGAATATGATTCTGTAGATATAAAAAAACAAATATTGATTGTAAGCGACCACTTGAAATCAAAGGGATTTGAATTAACAAAAGACCAGTGGATAAGGCTGATTTCTAAGGACAATTGCTCCAGCTTTTTTATGATGTTTGCCTTACTAAGTCTAGGATACAATGTGTTATTGGCAAATCCTAATGATGACTCTGATAGGGATAGCTTTAGGACAGTAGATAGTGATGTATACTATGAGGCCAGTCTAGACAAGGAGTATGATCTAGGAGACTTAGAGGAGAGAGAGTTTGGCAGTTGGGTAGGCTTTTACTCATCTGGAACAACGGGGTACCAAAAGAAGTTTGTGTACAATGTTGAGACAGTTCTGGGGTTAATATCAAATGTAAGGTCTATCATAATGGATAACAAGATATACGGTATACTGGGGGAAAATAAAAGGCCTTCAGATAGAAGGATCTTAAGCACCCTACCAATGTATCATATATTGGGCTTTCTGGTACCTTTTATCATGTATTCTCTTGAGTGCGACATAGTATTCTGTAAGTATTTATATCCAAATAGCATTATAGACTCAATAAATAAGGATAATATACTAGGAGTCTTCGGTGTGCCACTAGTGTGGGAGCTAATCATGAATATAGCCCAAAAAAGATTCTCTGATTCGGCCAACCCCATCAGGGAGATGCTTGGTGACAAAATCCAAATAGTCCTGGGCGGTGGAAGTAAGATCAATAGAAGGGTAAGAGAGACCTACATAGATAGTGGTATTGATTTCTTTGTCGGCTATGGCATGACAGAAATCGGGTTCTTATCTCTGAGTTCTTCTGACTTGGAAGATATAGACTCAGAGGGTAGTATATATCCAATGTATGATTACAAGATACTCAATGAGCAAGGAAAGTTAATGGACTGTGGTGAAGGTGAGCTTGTAGTCGATACAAAGGGAATTTATAGCTATATGTTCGATGGTGGAGAGCCTAAAAGCCTGGACTTGATAGAGGGTAAATATTTTGAAACAGGAGATATATTTATTCTTGAGGATAGTAAGCTTTACTTTAAAGGAAGGAAGAAGAATATCATTGTCTCAAGCAATGGTGAAAATATTTTTGCATATGAAATTGAAGCCAGGCTTGATAGATCCTACTTTAATAACACCCCATTTTGCATTGGGGACTATCAAGGCCTTGTTGCCCTTTATTTATACAATTATGGTGGGCTTTTTAGTGAAGCTAGTGTAGAGGCTATTATTAGACACCTAGTAGATGTAAATAAAGGTCTTCATATAAACTCAAAAATTAAAAAGAGTATCCTTATAAATGAAAAGGAAGTACTTACATCTAAGGGTGGTTTAGCTATATATAAATTAAATGAAAATAGTGATATAAGGGTGGTGAATGTAAAATGAGTGAAACAAAGCGTTTAGATATAGAGAGGTTTATTAGGAGGCAGCTATCTGAACTACTTGATGTAGAAATGTCAGAAATTAAGAATGAGGATAACCTAATTGATTTTGGTGCAAACAGTATGATAATCGTACAGTTATATGTAGGCCTTCAAGAGGAGTATAGGGTTCACCTAGAGGATAAATTGGACCTATATAAAAATCACATATCTATAAATGAAATAATTGATAGTATAGAGGCAGCATAAATTCAGATTTTTAGTAATGTTATTTATAGGATATAAAGATGTATCGCTTTTTTAATAGTGGACTTTCAATTAAAATAGTAGATAGGGCATTAAAATAATATAGTTATTAATATGAAAAATATATTGTAAAAGGCACGAATTAGGTGTAAAATAAATCTTGTATCTATCGAAACTTAGATAGATGCAAGATTTTTTTATAGTAAAAAAATAGTGGCTTAGTTTAAAATTAGCAGTAAAGATGCTTTTTAAGAATATAATTCAAGAAAAACAGTCTTTAGTACTGTTTATCAACTATATTTAAAGGATGCTAGTAGTTTTATATATAAATAAATCAAGCATGTATTTTTATAAGCAATATATTTTTTTGAAAAGGGGTGTATTTTAATGAAAAGTATTAGGACTTTATTGATTGTAGCAATCTGCTTTGCCTTTGTGGGCTTGCTACATACCGAGAACACTACATATGCAGTGACTGACAGGTCAAGTATACATAGCTTTTATGACAATCCGCTAAGCAAGACTCCAGACCAGTCAAGTAACTATAACGGCATAGAATATTATGCAAGGTTTGTTGCCAAGAACAAGAAGACAGGTAACACAGAATATTCTTCAAAGGACTGGGATATGCTTGCTCCATGGAATCCAAGTCATCCAGACTATGATTATGACTATGCGGCAGTTGAGGCGAGTGCAGATGTCTATGACATGACAAATTCAAGCGACCTAGCAGTGGTAGGCCAGGTGAAAAATACTACAGGTCAGAGGGTTAATATCAACCTTTCATATGACTTTAGTAACAAAAATAAGAAAAATGGTGTGGCTAGGTTTATTGATGATACGAAGGCTGCAGAGATTACAGGAACATATGGTTCAGATGTAAATATACAGCTAAGGTGTGATGGGAATGTCACTTATACATATGCCCAGGCAAGGGCCTTGAGCAACTTTTCTTGGTCATCAGTAAATCAGATTCAGATTACGGGAACAATGGACCCTAATGATACTATTAACTTTAATATACCTCTGACTACAAGCCAGGCAACAAAGGGTGACTATATAGAATTACCAGTAACATTTTATGGAAGTCCACGTAAGTCTACTAAGGCTAAGATTAGACTATCAGAGTACCTATATAATGTAGATGATAGGATAAATGGAGTTTATGTCGGTGCCTATAGGATGCCAGATAATACATACAAGCAGGTCCCAGATAAGATCCAGGCAATTATGCCAAAAGTACAGAAGAGTGACCTTATTTACAGTATGTCTAAGCTTCTATTTACTACTAATTTAGCTAAGTATGAGGCAGATGGTAGCGATGACGTTGCCTATGACCATTCATACTACCTAATCAAGCTAGACAGGATATTCAATGCAGTAAAGGATGAGGGCTACAGTGTAAACTATAGTGCAAACAGGGGCCTATGGAAGTCTTACCAGTACAATATGAAATCTGGCCTAAAGCTTACAGATAAGAATGGACAGGATGTTGAATTTGGTACTTATGATGCCGATGCAGGTGTCCAGCTATCAAGATACTATGTTGAACTACACAAGGTCCTAGATACTAAGGATATAACTATAAATGTTGGAGATGCTTGGAACAAGTTTGACAATCTAACTTGGCGTAAGGTAATCGGTGGTAGCCGTGATATAACTGATGCAGAGCTAGATGTAACAAATAACGTAGATAAGACAAGACCAGGAACTTACTGGGTTAAGTATTCATATAAGGTTGATACAGACAAGTATGTGACTAAGACTGCCAAGGTAATAGTAAAGGACAACTCTAGTGGAAACAACACAGGTGGAAATAGAAATAATAGGGGCAACCAATCTAAGAGGTATGTAATACTTGCGAGTGGGTACAAGTACACAGATGTACTTACAGCTACAGTTTTAGGTAATGAAAAGAAGTGCCCTATACTTTTAACTAGCCTTGATGAGGTTTCTGATAATACTATGAAGGAAATCAAGAGACTAGGTGTTGATGAGGTTATAATCTCTGGTGGTCCAGCATCTGTATCAGAAAAGGTAGTAAGTCAGCTTAAGAAGGCAGGCTACAATGTTAGAAGAATTGCAGGTAAGGATAGGTATGAAACTGCTGAAAAAATCGGTGACGAGGTTAGACTTACAAGCAATAACAAAAACGAAGTAATCCTGGTAGATGGAACAAACTTCCCAGATGTTATAACACTTTCTACATTGGCAAACCAGAAGAGGGTTCCAATCCTACTTACTCAGCCAAAGGCCCTAAATTCTGTAACTAATAGGCTTTTAGGTGCTTGGAGAATAGACAAGGTAACTATTGGTGGAGAAAAGACATCTGTCTCTAAGAATGTTGAGGATACAGTTAAGGCAAAGACTAAGGCTGTTGATAGGATAGGTGGAGCAACTAGGTATGAAACTGCCTACAAGGTTGCTGACCAGGTGAGAAGACTAACTAACAATGAAAAGGACTTGATCCTAGTAGATGGAACAAAATTTCCAGATGGTATCACAATCAGTTCATTGGCAGCCAAGTTCAAGGCTCCAATCCTTCTTACAAAGCCTGACAAGCTTCATCCTGTAACAGAGGCTGCAGTAAGCCAGTGGGGAATTGAAAACCTACTAATAGGTGGAGGCTATAACTCAGTATCTAAGAATATAGAAGACACTATAAGGATAAAGAACAAGGAAAGAGTAGCTGGTAGCGATAGGTATAATACAGCTGTAGAAATATCTAAGAGGTATACAGACTCTAGACAGCTAGCCAGATAAATTTAATACTAAATGAAGAGGGGTCTCCAAGGGGGCCTCTTTTTTGTGCGAAAAAAACTTTTAAAAATTTTTCATAAAAAAATCTATTTCATATATGTTTCATAAAAGTATTATAAGATATATCTGTAAACGATTGAACTTAAGATTAAAAAGGGTATATTCCCTTATAACAAGTAAAGATATTTAAGGAGGAATTATTATGAACAAGAATGCACTAAAGGGAGCAGGAGTACTACTGTCTCTATGCCTAGTTTTTGGGGCTGTAGGCTGTCAAAAATCAGATGACAAGGCAAAGACTAAGGAAAACCAGGCTGTAAGCTCTGAAGAGGCAGGTATGACTGCTAATGGGGGCCAGGAAAACACATTTAAGCCGGCGGACTATACATTGCCAGTCAAGAATGAATATGTATATGAATTTTTAGGCTTAAAGTTCCAGCTTTCAGACCAGCTTAAGAAGGATCTTACAAATAAGTCTATAGTTATGCTAGATGACCAGAGTCCAGTAGACAAGGACCTAAAGTATGGTATTTTAACCTTCAGTAATATTACAGATGAGCAGAAAAACGCTGTAGTAGACAAGATGGGTGACGCATATGACAAGTGGAAGGATAGCCTTGCCAGAGTGGGTACTATAGGTATGTTCGAAAAGAGCTTATCTGAGGACGAAATATCTAAGATTACTAAGTGTGACACTCACAAGAAGCTGGGAACTTCTGCAGATGGCAAGTACAACTACTATATCAGTTCAAAGTCTGGTACTAAGGGTAGCTTCCTAGAAGAGTTTGCCAAGACTAAGGTAGATATAATAGAAAAGAAGGACCGTCCTGATAATGGCTTTGTCCTAGCAGAAAAGAGTGACTTAGAGCAGACTCAGGCCTTTGATGGAGAGACTAGCAAGGATTTAAGTAAGGTAGTTGCCAAGGATATAGACGGTAAGGAATTCTCTAGCAAGGATTTTGCTAAGTATGACCTAACTATGGTAAATGTTTTTGCTACTTGGTGTTCACCATGTGTCAGAGAGATACCAGACCTTGCTAAGGTTCACAATGAAATGAAGAGCAAGGGTGTGAATATAGTTGGTATAGTAACTGATACATATGATGGAGCAAATGTAGACCAGACTGCTGTAAAGAAGGCCAAGCTGATCAAGGAAAAGTCAAAGGCAGCCTATCCTTTCCTAATACCTGACAAGACTTTATTCAATGGTAGGTTGATAGGAATCCAGGCTGTGCCAGAGACATTCTTCGTAGACAAGAATGGAAAGATAGTTGGTGATACTTATTCTGGTGCAAGAGATGCAGCTACTTGGAAGAAGATTATAGAAAAAGAATTATCAAATGTTAAAAAATAAGTAGATATAAGCGGTGGATATATATGAGTAAGAAAATTTTAAAGAGTAGGGCCTTACCTATGATAATTGTACTTGCTGGTGTGGCCATGATGTACCATGGCTACAAGACTGGAGAGGTCCAGGTTGTACTTGATAAGGCCATCAGAATTTGTATGGAGTGTATTGGAATTGGATAGGGTTAAAAAGTTAATAAATTTTGGAACAAAAAAGAATAGATATAAGATTATGGATCGTTTTAGACATCTATTTCAATCTATTTGGTTTCTGATTACGAATTCCTACTTTGAAGGATTTAAGACTGGTAAAATCTACGGTGGAGACCTTAAAAAAGTTTGTGTTCCGGGTATGAATTGTTATTCATGCCCGGGGGCAAAGGGGTCTTGCCCAATAGGTGCATTGCAGGCTGTAATTGGAAACTCAGATTATAAGTTTAGTTATTATGTGGTTGGATTTTTATTCTTCATAGGGGCCCTGATAGGAAGGTTTGTCTGTGGTTGGCTATGTCCATTTGGATTGGTCCAAGACCTATTGCACAAGATTCCTTTCTTCAAGAAGGTGGAGACCTTCAAGTACGACAAGCATTTAAGGAAGCTAAAGTATGTGATCCTCTTGATATTTGTAATTATACTACCCCTATTTATCGTGGATATATTGGGTCAGGGGTCACCGTATTTCTGTAAGCTTGTATGCCCTGTGGGTATGCTAGAGGGTGGAATACCACTTGTATTGTTAAATGAAAGTATGAGGGGGGCAATTGGCTTCCTGTACTATTGGAAGGGGCTGATATTAGCACTGACTATCCTACTTTCAATAATAATATATAGGCCTTTCTGCAAGTATATATGCCCACTAGGTGCAATATACTCAGTCTTTAACCCTATTTCTGTCTTTAGGTACAGGTTAGACAAGGATAAGTGTATTGGCTGTGGCAGGTGTAAGAGGGTCTGTCAGATGAATATAGATCCAGTTCAAAATTGCAACCACCTAGAGTGTATCAGGTGTGCTAGGTGTAAGAATGCCTGTCCTGTGGATGCGATTAGCTATGGAATTAAAAATTAAAAGGGGGCTAGTGGTGAAATGATTAAAAATGCTATAGCGTATGTGACGAGGAAGAGAAATAGGACACTGATAGTATTTGTTATTTTGGCACTAGTCCTTTCATGCCTATACTCGTGTCTAAGTGTAATGAAGTCTAGCGATAGGCTAGAGGAATCCCTATACAGGTCTTCTAACTCATCCCTGTCTATAAGTAAAAAGGGAGATGGATATTTTGACCTGAACCAGTTTAAGGCTATAAAGAGTATAGGGGAAATTAAAGATATAGTTCCTATATATGAAGGACTGGCAAGTCCTGTAAATGTAAGGGTAGTAGAGGGGAAGCAACAGGTTGAAAGAAGTGACCTGCCTGATGAATTTAAAAACCTCTTAGCACTTGAAGCAACAAGTGATACTAGCAGGAATACCCTATTTACTAGTGGTGTCTTTAGTCTTAGAAAGGGCAAGCATATAGGAAAGAGTGATAGGGACAAGATACTCGTTCATGAGGACTTTGCTAAGAAAAACAGTCTGAAATTGAACGATGTCATTGGTCTTGACTTAATCGAGACTGATAAAGGAAAGTCAGATATTAAACATAATTTTAAGGTGGCAGGTATTTTCTCCGGTAAAAAGCAGGAAAAATACACAGGCTTATCATCCGACTTTAGTGAAAATATGGTTTTTGTAGACTATGAATCTAGTCAGAGGGCCCTGAATAGGGATCCGTCCAAGGGGTTAGTAAACAAGTTGGGCTTGTTTCCAGACGGTCCCCAGTCGATAGATCTGGCCCTAAAGAAGGTAAAAAACCTAGGTGTAGACTGGTCAAAGTATAGTCTTGAAAAGGATACTAATGCATTTGAAGAGTCCTTGGAGTCCTTAAGTGGCATAAAGCACATTATAAGAATAATGACATACTCAATAATGTTAGGTGGGATTGTGGTCCTATCTCTTATATTAATCCTATGGATGAGGGAGAGGATTTATGAAATAGGAATACTATTGTCAATTGGAATGACAAAGGCTAGGATTGTGGGTCAATTTATAATTGAACTCCTATTAATATCTATACCGGCAATGCTAGCATCTCTTCTATTTGGAAGTATCCTGGTAGGACAAATACTTGGAGGGCTTCTGAATTCAGATAGTCCAGCCAGCCTGAGTGATAACCTCCTAAGTGCCAGTGGTGGACTAGGGGCTATGACAAGTTTTTTACAGGCTTCTGGTATTTTAGTAGGAATTATTGTGGCGTCAGTCCTTATTGCTAGTCTGATGATTTTAATAAGAAAGCCTAAGGACATATTAACAAAGATAGGTTAGGAGAAGCTAATGGATGTACTAGAAATTAAAAATGTGACATATACTTATTCAGGCTCTAGGGAGACGGTTTTGCTGTCTGTAAACCAAAAATTTGAGCTTGGAAAATTTTATGCAATTATAGGTAAGTCAGGGGCAGGTAAGTCAACCCTATTATCCCTATTGGCTGGCCTAGACAAGCCAAATAGTGGTAGGATTTTATTTGAAGATGAAGATATAAGCAAAAAGGGTTATTCTAACCACAGGAGAAATAACATATCCCTGGTATTTCAGAACTATAACCTGATTGACTACCTATCACCGCTAGAAAATATTAGGCTAGTAAATAACAAGGCCTCAGAGGATATACTTTTGGACCTGGGTCTTGATAAGAGTCAGATAAAGAGGAATGTAATGAAACTATCTGGTGGCCAGCAGCAGAGGGTTGCCATTGCAAGGGCCCTAGTGTCCGAGGCACCTATAATTTTAGCTGATGAGCCTACGGGAAATCTTGATAGTGCTACGGCTGATGAAATAATAGGCATCTTGAAAAAGCTTGCCAAGGAAAGAAACAAGTGTGTCATAGTGGTTACCCACAGCAAGGAGGTTGCCAATGCAGCCGATATAGTCCTAGAGCTTGGTGATATGAAGCTTAAGCCAGTCGATAAGGCTGTATAGGGGGGTGGGACTATGATTAGAAACGCATTTGCATATGTAACCAGAAAGAGATTAAAGTCGCTGATTATTTTCCTAGTTATATTGGCCATGTCTAGCCTTAGTCTGATAAGTTTGTCTATTAAGGATGCAACGAACAGGGCTTCTGAAGAGACCTTTGGCAACATAACAAACAGCTTCTCCATGGAGATAAACAGGCAGGTAAATCCTGGTACTCCAAGGGGTGGTGGTAATGTAAAGGGCCAGGATATAAAGAAAATTTCGGAAACAAAAAATATAGATTCCTTTGTCAAGAGGATCAATAGTGTAGCAGACCTTGTTGATTTTAGCATAATTGAAACTGAGGAGACCCTTGCCAACCAATCAGAGGAAAGGGCAAAGAACTTCAAGTCAACTGTAATGCTGACAGGTGTTAATGACTCGTCCAAGGAGACAAAGTTCGTGTCAGGTGCCTATAAGTTAGTAGAGGGCGACCACCTAAATGACAAGGACCTACACAAGGTTTTAATACACAAGGACCTAGCCAAGAAGAATAATTTGAAGATAGGTGACAAGCTAAAGCTTAAGTCTAACCTATTTGATGCCGATAATGAGAAGGGGGCAAATGAGACTGTAGAGGTTGAAATAAAGGGACTTTTTGATGGGCACAATGAGGGTGGTGTAAGTGCTGCCCAGGAGCTTTACGAAAACACCCTGATTACAGACCTTGATACGGCGGCTAAGGTATATGGAAATACTGAAGATACTGCTGTCTACCAGGATGCTACCTTCTTTGTAAAGGGTAATAAAAAGTTAGACAAGGTTATAGATGACCTTGGTAAGCTTGACATAGACTGGAACCAGTACTATTTGATTAAGAGCTCTTCTAACTATCCAGCCCTACAGGCATCTATATCAGGTATCTATTCCATAGCAAATAAGCTATTTGCGGGATCTATGATATTTGCAGGCCTAGTAGTATCACTCCTATTATTCCTATGGATGAATGCTAGAAAAAAGGAAATCGCAATACTATTGTCAATTGGCTTCTCAAAGGCCAGGATTTTTGGTCAGTTTATAGTAGAGCTTGTCCTTGTATCCATACCAGCCTTTATAGGGTCTTACTTCTTGGCGGCCTATACAGGAAAGATACTGGGTAACAGCATCCTAAACAAGGTTACTGGTGATATAGCCAAGCAGATAGAAAAGCAGGCAGCATCTAGTCAGCTAGGTGGTGGAGCTGAAGTGGATGGTTTTAATAAGACACTTACTAGTCTAAATGTCCAGATCCAGCCAAAGTCGATGGTATATGTGGTTATATTCATGTGTATAGTATTGATAATTTCACTTGCAATTGCATCTTGGGGTAAACTAAAAAAGAACCCTAAAGAATTATTGGAGGATACAAAATAAGAATAATTTACTCGAATAGAGTTCTGCTTGGTATTTTATTCGAATAGAGTTTTGCTTAGTATTTGATAAAAGCAAAGACTAGTTGCTATAAATAAGGATTGACTATGGCAGAGAAGATTAGTTGATACATTTAGGAATTATCGGTGCAGCCTGCACCGATAATTTTTGTCCTAATGAGGGTCAATTTGAGATATAATATAATTATTAAGCCAATAAAACCAAAGGAGGAAGCCATGAGGATATTAGTTGTTGAGGACGACCAAATGATTAGAGAGGGTATAGGCGAGTACTTATCGGAATTCGGCTATACAATCATAGAGGCGGGAGACGGAAAGCAGGCCCTAGAAAAATTCAATAAAGATATTAACCTGGTTATCCTGGATATTCAAATTCCCTTCATAAATGGCTTAGAGGTACTTAAGGAAATCAGGAGGACTAGCAAGTTGCCTATTCTTATGCTGACAGCCTTTAGTGATGAGGAGTACAAGATAGATGCCTTTACAAACCTAGCAGATGGCTATATAGAAAAGCCATTTTCCCTACCTGTTTTAAAGGCTAGGGTGGACTCACTGATAAAGAAGAACTTTGCCAAGATAGACAAGTTGGAATACAAGGACCTAGAGGTGAATTTTACCAGCTATACAGCAAAAATTGCTGGCAGAGATATAGATGTAAATGCTAAGGAGCTAGAAATATTGAAATATCTCTTGGACAATGAGGGGCAGGCCCTTACAAGGATGCAGATAATTGATAATGTTTGGAAGGACACAGATGAGATTCCCTTTGACCGTGTAATTGACGTATATATAAAGGAGCTTAGGAAGAAGCTTGGCTTAGACTGTATTGTGACAATTAGAAATGTAGGTTATAAATTGGAGAGAAAATGAAAAATTTAAAGATATTCCCCAAGATGTTTATACAAATATTTTCAGTTTTAGGAATAATAATCCTCTTGATCCACCTCTTGGTCTTCTATATATTTCCAAAGACCTACCTGGAAAATAGGAAGGAGGAAATATGTACAGAGGCCAATAAAATATCTAGAAACCTTGCTGGCAAGGATATTAACTACGTGAATCAGGCCCTGGACTTTTATTCTAAGAATAGTGAAATAAAGGCATTTGTAAAGGGACAAAACAAGAAAAATGAAGTACAAATTAAAGATAATGTAGACATAAATATGGATAGCAATAGCAATTCCCTGATAATTGAGGAAAGGACCATAAGTTTAAATAGTGGTAAGAAGGCATATCTCCAGTTTGTTTCTACGGCCGATATGCAGGAGGATGCCAAGAACCTAAGCTTTAAATTCTTACCCTATTCTCTTCTTATATCCCTCTTGTTCTCGATAGTGGTTTCTCTGATATATGCCAAGTCCATAAAGAATAATATTGAGGAGATTAAAACTGTCACTGACAGGATGATGACGCTGGATAAGGATGCTAGACTTATGGTGGATTCCAGCGATGAAATTGGTCACCTAAAGGACCAGATAAACGACCTATACTTTACCCTACTCAAATCAATAGATGACCTGGAGTTTAAGAATAGGGAGATTATAAAGCTAGAAAAGTTAAAATATGACTTTTTGAAGGGGGCCTCCCATGAGCTCAAGACCCCTCTTGCCAGCCTGAAGATAATATTGGAAAATATGAAGTACAATATTGGCAAGTACAAGAACAGAGACCTATATATTAGTGATTGTATTGATATAGTTGATGGCTTGACCCATAATATAAGCCAGATTTTATCGGTTTCATCCCTAGACAATTTGAAGGATGATGAGGAATTGGTAAGGATAGGTGAGGTATTGGAATCTGTCTTGTCTAAGTATGAAGTCCTTGCAAACCAGAAGGAGATCAGTATTGAAAATTCACTTGGAGAGGATACCGTCTATATAGGCAAAACAGCCCTTAAGATTATCCTATCCAACCTGGTCAGCAATGCAGTTAAGTATACTGGTGATGGTGGTCTGATAAAAATAGGTGTTGAGGAAGGTTGGTTCTATATAGAAAACTCCTGTGTATCTAACAAGTCCCTAGACATGGACAAGGTATTTGAGGTCAAGTTTGACCTTAATAAGGAAAATAGCAATGGTTTGGGCTTGTATATTGTGAGTAATCTTTTGAATAACTACAAGATAGGTCATAAGGTCCTACAAGGCCAGTCGACCTTTGCTTTCAAGATAGACCTAGCTAATAGGCAGAATATGGAATAAGGTTTGAAGATGATAATAAAGACTAGAAAAGGTTAGATAATAAAGTTCAGAAAAGGTTAGGTAAAAAAGTCTTAGCAAAAAATGTCTTAGCAAAAAGATTGGAAAGAATGAACCATCAATAAACTACAAAAGGAGTGTGAAATTTTCACACTCCTTTATCTACTTTCTGCATCGCTACTAGGTTGGGTAAGGGCTATAGCTGTTGCACTCGCATAGTCTTTAGAATGGGATATTGTAACCATTATCTGGCTGATACCACGCTCTCTGCAAATATACCTTAGCCTTCCACTCGTTACAACATAGGGCTTGTTGACCTCGTCTCTTAAGATTTCCAAGTCTTGAAGCTTAAAGCCCCTCAGTCCTGTTCCCAGTGCCTTTACCACAGCCTCCTTGGCAGAGAAGTTTCCTGCAACAGACTCTGGCTTGAAGCCCTTGGACTCAAGCATGTCCTTCTCCCTGCCAGAAAAGAGCTTGTCTATAATTCGAGGGTTTCTTTCCATGGCCTTACTTATGCGGTCTATTTCAATAATGTCATTACCAATTCCATAAATCATATTAGGGCCTCCTAAAATACTTATTACTTATATTACACATTATCAGCCCTCCTATGTCAACTTTATTTTTTTCAATGAAAAATTTACAATTATATCTCAAGTAGTAGATATCGCTACACCTAGCTTGGCATATATAGTATAATAGAAAATGTATTGGTATAACCAATCACAGATTAAGTTAGGTTTAAGTTCATACTAATAGCCTAAGGGGAAAGGAATTATAAAATGATTGATTATAATGACCTAAGTGAAAGGGCAAAAAGAATAAGAAGAAACATAGTAAAAATGATATATAAGGCCCAGTCGGGCCACCTGGGAGGTTCCCTATCTTGTGTGGATATTTTGACTGCACTCTACTTTGGTAGAATGAATGTAGACCCAGAGGATCCAAAGAAGTATGACAGGGATAGGTTTGTTATGTGTAAGGGACATTCTTCACCTGCCATATACGCTACTCTGGCTGACAGGGGCTACCTGCTTGAGGAGGAGTTGTATGGCTTTAGGCAGATAAATGAAGACCTTCAGGGGAGTCCAGACATGCTGAGGGTAAATGGTATAGACATGTCCACAGGGTCACTTGGCCAGGGCTTATCTGCAGCCTGTGGTATGGCCCTAGCATCCAAGCTTGATGATATAGACTATAACGTATATGCCTTACTGGGCGATGGTGAGCTCCAGGAGGGTATGGTATGGGAGGCAGCCATGTTTGCCAACCAATACAAGCTAGACAATCTTCTTGCTATAGTTGATATGAATGGTTTACAAATTGATGGTACAACAGATGAGGTAATGAGCCTTGGCTCTATAGCCAAGAAGTTTACATCCTTTGGTTGGTATGTATTGGAGATAGATGGTCATGACTTTGACCAGATATTTGGAGCCTTTAATACCTTTGAAAAGATTAGCTCTAAGCCAGTTTTGGTAATTGCCAATACTATTAAGGGTAAGGGTGTGTCCTTTATGGAAAATGCCTGTGAATGGCATAGTAATGTACCTAATGAAGCAGAATATAAGCTAGCCATGGAAGAGCTAAGATAGGAGATTTTATGAGTAAGAGTTCAATGAGAGAGGCCTTTGGAAGGGCCTTAGTAGATATAGGAGATGAGAGGGACGACCTTATCGTTGTGGATGCAGACCTTGCTACATCTACAAAAACTCAATATTTTAAGGAAGCCTTCCCATCAAGGTTTGTAGATGTAGGAATAGCTGAGCAGAACTTGATCGGTGTGTCCGCAGGCCTGGCTTCCACAGGTAAGACGGTCTTCGCCTCTTCCTTTGCAGTATTTGAGACTGGAAGGGCCTACGAGATTATAAGGAATACAGTATGTATAGGTAAGTTAAATGTCAAGCTTTGTGCAAGTCATGCAGGCCTGATGACAGGTCCAGATGGGGCAACCCACCAAAGCTTGGAGGACATAGCAAATATGAGGGTTCTACCAAATATGAAGGTATTAGTTCCGGCAGATTCTAGAGAGGCTGCCAGCATGGTGGAATTTATGGCCTCTGACAAGGGACCTACCTATATGAGAATGGTAAGAGATGATACAGAGGATATAAATGATCAGGACTATGTATATGAACTTGGCAAGGGCCAGGTCCTAAGAGAGGGCAAGGATATAAGTATACTTGCATGTGGTCCTATGGTCAAGAAGGCCCTAGATGCAGCTAGTCAGCTAGAGGCTACTGGTGTAGATGCCAGGGTGGTAAATATGTCGACTATAAAGCCACTAGATGTAGAGACTGTATTGGCCTGCGCTAGAGAGACAAGAGGCATAATAACAGTTGAGGACCACAGCATTTATGGGGGGCTTGGGTCAGCAGTAGCAGAGCTTGTAGTAGAGAACTATCCAGTCAAGATGAAGCTAATTGGTGTCAATGATAGCTTTGGTATGTCAGGGAGCTGCCAGGACCTATACAGGCATTATGGCTTGACTAGCGAGAGGATTGTCAATGAAGCCCTTGGCATTTTAGATAGGGACTAGTACTTTAGATAGGGACTAGTTTAGATAGCTAATGAATTATTATGGTAGAGGTAAGTGATAAAATGAAGAATAATAAGGACAGTTTAGAAAGAAGATTTTTAAGGATAATACCAGTGGTCCTTGTGACCGCTATTGTGACAAGCCTAGTACTAGTAAACCTTGGTTTTCTAGGCTTTGTACCACCATCAGAATATAAGAAATATGCCAAGTACAAGCTCTTAGAGCAGAGTATAAAGGCTGAATTCTACAAGAAGCCAGACGAAAAAAAGCTGGAGGAAGCTACCTATAAGGGGCTTTTTAGTGGACTTGATGACGTGTATTCATCCTACTATACTGCGGATGAAATGAAGCAGCTCCTAGAGGTGGCAACGGGCAAGTATGTAGGTATAGGCTTCGTGGTTGGGGCTGACAAGGCAACAGGGGCCATCAAGGTTGAATCTGTTATGGATAATAGCCCTGCCAAGCAGGCTGATGTAAGGAAGGGAGACCTAGTAGTAGCTGTAAGTGGAAAGAAGTATTCATATATGGAGATGGATATAGCAGTTAAGAATATTAGGGGGCCTGAAAATACAAGTGTAAAGATCACTTTTTTAAGAGATGGTAAGAAGATAGATAAGACCATTACTAGGAAGGAAATTAAGATAGTATCCATTGAGAGCAGGATGCTAGAGGATAAGATAGGATACATTAATATAAAGAGCTTTGAAGAGGATACTGCCAAGGACTTTAGGAAGGCCCTAACTAGTCTAGAGGATCAGGGTATGAAGGCCTTGATTATAGACGTAAGAGATGATGGAGGTGGCCTATTGACTGTTGTTCAGGACATAAGTGACAGGATCTTGGGTAAGGCAGTCATAGTATATACCAAGGATAGACAGGGTAATAAGAACTACCTAAAGAGCAGTGACAAGGAAAAACTAGATTTACCAATAGTAGTCCTTACAAACGGCAACTCTGCATCTGCATCAGAGATATTGACAGGGGCGGTGCTTGATAATAAGGCAGGTATATCTATTGGTGAAACTACCTATGGTAAGGGGCTAGTCCAAGGTATGTTAAAGCTAAAGGATGGTAGTGGCTACAAGCTTACTACGGCCCAGTATTTTACACCTAATGGCAGCTATATAGACAAGAAGGGTATCAAGCCGACTATAGAGGTAAAGGACAAGGCCCAGCAGTTACCTAAGGCCATTGAATACCTAAAGGAGAAGATAAAGAAGTAAAAAAGCTGCCAGGTGGCTTTTAAGCCAAGCGGGAGTCGGACTATAGGGGCCGATTTTAAAGGTGGAGTATCCTTTAAAAGTAGGGCCAATATAAGTGTTTATGGAGGAAGTTATGAATCTTTTGGTTAGTATATCTAGTAATATATATCCACTAGATAAAAAGAGTATAGATAAGGCCAGGGCCAGGTGGGAAGACCTAATACATCCACCGAGGTCCATGGGAAGGCTAGAGGATATTACTTGTATGATGGCTGGAGTCTATGGAAATGATGTAATTGAAGACAGACCAAAGAAGTGTATAATAGCCTTTGCTGGAGACCATGGTGTTCATGAGGAGGGTGTGTCAGCCTATCCCCAGGATATTACTAGACTTCAGTTTGAGAATTTTGTAAATGGTAAATGCGGAGTAGCCAACCTAGCCAAGTGCAATGGAGTGGATATGTTTGCAGTTGATATAGGTATGAAGGGTAGGGATTCTATTGTTGGTGTTCTTAACTATAAGATAAAGGAAGCTACTGACAATATGACCCTAGGACCAGCAATGAGCCTTGATGATGCAGTCAAGTCTATAGAGATTGGTATAGAGGTTGCTGAAAGATGCATTGTAGAGGACTACAGGATAATTGGTATAGGAGAGATGGGTATAGCCAATACTACTCCGGCTACTGCTATCTTGTCAGTCATGTCCGGTAAGGACCCTATGGATATTGTGGTTTCAGAGTCACAAGACCCAAGTAAGGACCTCAAGCACAAGGCGGATGTGATCAGGAAGGCCATAGAGGTAAATAATCCAAATCCAACTGACGGTATAGAGGTTCTAGCCAAGGTTGGAGGCTTTGAGATAGGTGGTATGGTAGGTGTAATTCTAGGCTGTGCTGCCAACAAGATACCTGTAGTTATAGACGGTTTTATATCCTATGCGGCTGTCCTTATAGCCAACAGGATTAATCCAAAGTGCTTGGACTATCTGATTCCATCCCACCTATCAGGACATGGGGGATCTAGGCTGGCCATGGAAATCTTGAAGCTAGACCCTATTTTAAATATGAATATGTGCTTGGGTGAAGGTACTGGTGCAGCCCTAGCCATGCCTATAATAGATTCTGCAATATATGCCTACAACAATATGGCCAAGTTCAGCCAGGAGCCCCTGGGTGAATTTTTAAGGTCATATGAGTCAGGCCAGGATAAGTAGGTGACGGTATGGCAAGAATTAGTTTGGTTACAGGTGGGGCAAATTCGGGTAAGAGCAAGTTTGCAGAAGACCTATGCCTAGGCCTGGACCCGAGGATAAATGGCCAGGACAAGGTCCTGTATATAGCCAGTGCCAAAGTACTTGACGATGAGATGGCAGAAAAAAAGGCCAAGCATATTGAAAGAAGAATGTCCTATGGCTGGGATACCCTAGAGGCCTATAAGGACTTCGACCAGTATTTTGCCGACAAATCAATATTGGATACAGGCTACAAGTCCATCCTCTTTGATTGTCTGACTATGATGGTGACCAATATAATCTTTGAAGGTCATATGGACTTTGATGCTAGTGACAAGGACCTCAGACAGGAAAAAGAAGACCTTGTCTTTAGAGAGCTAGACAAGCTTTTAGACCTAGTAGCTGACCAAGATCTAGACTTGGTATTTGTAACTAATGAACTGGGCATGGGCCTGGTTGGAGATAGTAGCCTGTCCAGGTACTTTCAGGAGGTGGCTGGCAGGGTCAACAAGTATATAGGTGATAGGAGCCAGACCATGTATTTTGTGGTATCAGGCCAACCCATTAGGGTAAAGTAGTCCCTGGATTTATGGGGACAAGGTAAGCGAGCTATATATGTAAAGTGTTTATGAAGGTCCTTATTGTAATTATTTGGATAGGGGCAAGAGAGCTAGGAGAGGTGCCGAGTATGAGGTTTATCAGTATACTTCAATTTTTAACCAGGATAAGCATAAAAAAGGATATTGGCTATGACCCACACATGGAAAGGGGTATTGTATATTTTCCAGTAGTCGGTGCCATAATAGGCCTGATTTTATTTGTAGGCTTCAGGGTCTTTAATTGGATTTTTTCAGGTATAGACAACATCTACTTATTGGCTACTCTCATACTGATTTTGGAGCTTATAATAACAGGTGGCCTCCATATGGACGGCTTTGGAGATACCTTTGATGGATTTTTTTCCTATCGGTCCAAAGATAGGATTTTGGAGATAATGAGGGACCCAAGACTGGGGACTAATGGCTTATTGGCTATAGTGGCCCTTGTAGTCCTGAAGATTGTGGCTATGGCAACTCTTATAGACTATAATATGGCTGTATATTTGATTTTTATGCCAATTGTAGGGCGCCTAGCTGGAGTATTTTTGACCTATAAAACCAGGTCTGCCAGGGAAAATGGCATGGGTAATATGTTTATAGGAAAGTGTAGTACTAGTGCACTGGTTTTAGCAAGCCTATTTACCGCCTTATCAGCCATAGCTATAGAGTACCTTATAGGCTTTAATACCTATATATTTATATACCTATACCTAATAGGGTCAATGGTCCTAATTTTTGTACTATCAAGGCTTCTTATAAGCCTTAGTTATAGGAGGATTGATGGAATAACGGGAGACCTATTGGGCTGTGTAATAGAAATAAGTGAAGTGGTATTTTTGATATATATTTTGATAGTGATGAGGTGAGAGAATGAATAAACTTATATTGGTTAGGCATGGTCTGACGGTTGACAACGAGCATAAGAGTTTTTCAGGTTTTAGTGACTGTGACCTAAGTCAGATAGGCAGGGCCCAGGCCAAGGGGCTATGTGAGTATTTGAAGAGTTGTGACGTTGACAAGATATATACATCAACCCTAAAGAGAACTGTCCAGACCATAGAGGCCTATGCTGACTACAAGGGCCTTGAAATAGACAAGAGGGATGGCTTTAGGGAAATAAATTTCGGACTTTTCGATGGACTTAACTACCAGGAAATAAAGGAGAAATATCCAAAAGAAACCGAAGAAATGATGGTTTTAAGCAAGGACTACAAGTTTCCACAGGGCGAAAGTCTAGACGAGATGTACCAGAGAAATGCTAAAGAACTTGATATAGTAATCGAGGAAAATAAGGGCAATGATAAGAATATATTGATTTGCTCTCATATGGGGACTATAAGAAATATTCTATCTCATCTTTTGACGAAAAATGGAGATATTCACTGGAATTTTAGGTTGCAAAATGCAAGTGTTACAGTGATTGATATGTCCAGTGGCTTTCCAATAATTGAATTGATGGGCTTTATACCTTATAGCCAGGACCTAGTAAGAGATCCTTACAGGTCATAGACCTAGAGGAAAATCATAGTAAGAATGAATAATAGAAGCAAGGACTTATAAAATGATTAGGAAATTTTAAAAATATAGTATTGATTAAGCTTAAATGAGCATATATGAAGGGGGGTCAGGTGATTTGAATAATATAATGTTTCAGGGGACTGCATCTAATGTAGGCAAGAGCATAATATCAGCAGGTATTTGTAGGGTCTTGTGGCAGGATGGATACAGGGTTGGCCCCTTTAAATCACAAAATATGTCCCTAAATTCATATATAGACAAGTATGGGGGAGAAATGGGTAGGGCCCAGGTTTTTCAGGCTGAAGCCTGTAATCTACTTCCCAGAGCATACATGAATCCAATCCTCCTTAAGCCATCTGGCAACCATATGTCACAGCTCATAATGAAGGGTAAATTTATAAAGAACATTTCTTCTAGTGATTACCAGGACCTAAAGCCAGACCTAGTTGGCTGGTTGGACCAGGTCTACCAGAGATACCAAAGAGACTTTGATATAGTCGTCCTAGAAGGTGCAGGAAGTCCTGTGGAAATTAATATAAATAAGCTGGATATCTCCAATATGGAGATGGCCAGGATAGCTGATTCACCAGTAGTCTTAGTTGCTGACATAGATAGGGGAGGTGTTTTTGCCTCAATAGTAGGAACCTTGAGTCTTATGTCGGATGAGGAACGTTCCAGGGTCAAGGGTGTAATCATCAATAAATTTAGGGGAAGGAAGGACTACTTTTCTGAAGGCGTAAGGCTTTTAGAGGACATAATTAAAATACCGGTCCTAGGGGTAGTTCCCTATCAAAAGCTAGGTATAGATGAAGAGGATGGGGTCAGTGAAAAGACCTATAAGGAAGCCAAGCAGGTCTACAGGAAGGACAAGCTAAATGTGGTAGTTCTCAAGCTAGACCATATGTCTAACTATACAGACTTCAATGTATTTGAACATATAGAGGGGCTGGAGCTTTCTTATATAAGTCTAGACCAGGACCTAGAGGCCTTTGATGGCCAGAACGGTCAAGTTGGACCAGATTTATTGATTATACCTGGGTCAAAGAATACCCTGGGTGATATGGAAAGGCTAAATAAGTCACCTATGAGAGACCAGATATTGGCCTATTCTAAAAGGGGAGGCCTGATAGTTGGCCTATGTGGTGGCTATCAGATGCTGGGGCAGACTATTAGGGATGACCGTGGTCTAGATGGTAGTCAGGGTAAGGTTGACGGTCTAGGTCTCTTAGAGGTCGATACTGTATTTGGCAGTGATAAAATTACTGGTCAGGTGAGGTGGAACTTTGGACATGAAGAGGGATATTTCTTTGGACTAGAGAATAGTCAGATAGAGGGCTATGAAACCCACCTGGGCAGGACATATCCTGGACCGGATGATAACTACAAAATTAAGGATGGTCATATAATGGGTACCTATTGTCATGGTCTATTTGATTCGGCCGATTTTTTATCAGGTCTACTCAATAATATAGCTAAGGCGAGGGGGCTAGCTAGGGCCTTTGAGGTCAAAGATTATAGGGCTATCAAAAATGAAGAATACAATAAGCTAGCTGACTTAATTAGGGAAAATGTAGATATGGAAAAGGTCTACAATATAATTTTTTCTAGGGATATTTAGCTAGGTGAAAATATAGATTAGAGATTTATGAAAATATTATGGTGTTAACGGGGACACAGATTGAAGGTAGGTATGAAGAAGATTATAATTGCAGGAACAGGAAGTGGCGTGGGCAAGACGACTATCAGTATTGGCATAATGAAGGCCCTGATAGATAGGGGCAAGTCAGTCCAAGCCTTTAAGATAGGTCCGGACTATATAGACCCAAGCTTCCATGAATATGTGACGGGTAGGTCATCTAGAAATCTGGATTCCTATATGCTTGACGATGAACAGGTCAAGTATGTCTATAGACAGGCATCCAAGAGGGCTGATATTTCCATAATAGAGGGGGTTATGGGCCTATATGATGGACTTGGAACAGATATAAATAAGCATTCGACATCCAAGATGGCAAAGACCCTAAAGGCTCCTGTTATACTGGTAGTGGATGCCAAGGCTATGGGATCATCAGTTGCAGCCATGGTCTTGGGCTATAAGCAGTTAGATAAGGATGTTGAAATAGTGGGGGTAATAGCCAATAATGTGAGGACTAAGAGGCATTTTGATATTGTCAAAACGTCAATTGAAAAGTACTGTGCCCTTGAAGTTTTGGGATATATTCCACCACTTGAAGATATTAGACTAGAGTCAAGGCAGCTGGGACTTGTGCCTAGTGGGGAAACGGAATATATAGAAAGAAAAGTAGACATTCTAGGCAAGTTGCTTGAAGACTATGTCGATATTGATAGGATTATAGAGCTATCTGAAAGTGAGGCAGTGACATCTAACTTTGAACTGAGCATGTTTATAGAGGATCCTGATGTTCAGGACCTGGCCAGGGGAAAAAAGATGGCTGTCGCCCATGACGAGGCCTTTAACTTCTATTATGATAGCAACCTGGAGTTACTTGAGGATATAGGTGTGGAGTTGGAATTTTTCTCGCCTATAGAGGATGAAACCCTGCCTGAGGCTGACCTTATTTATATAGGTGGAGGCTTCCCAGAGGTTTTTGCAGCCCAACTAGAGGCCAATAAATCTATGAGGGAGAGTATATACAAGGCCTATGAGGCCAACAAGCCAATCTATGCAGAGTGCGGAGGCCTTATGTATCTTGGAGAATATATGATAGACCTAGAAGGTAATAAGCACCAAATGGTTGGGGCAATAAAGGGCTACAGTCAGATGGAAAAAAGGTTAAAGAGGGTTGGCTACTGTCAGGCAACTGCTAAGGAGGACAACCTAATAGCCTACAAGGGACAGCAGATATGTGGTCATGAATTCCACTATTCTAGCTTCCATTCAGACCTTGAGGCTGCCTTTGATATAGAGAAGATAGTAAATGATCAGGTAATAGATAGGTGGGAAGGTGGCTATTTCACAAGGAATACCCTAGCTAGCTACCTACATATTCACTTCTACAATAATTTGAGTATGGTATGCTATCTTTTGAGTAGGGCCTAGCTATGGGTGAAATACTAATAAATATCTGGGTGGAGAGCTTTCTGATAGTATTTATACTAGCATTTTGCCTAGACCTAATAGTAGGTGACCCCTACTGGTTTCCCCACCCAGTCATATTTCTAGGCAGGCTAGTAGCCTACCTGGAAAGGGTGGCTAGGAGTCTAGTATCAAGGCTTATAAATAGGACTTCATGTAAGGATAGACCCAAACCAATAAATGAGGCCAAGGCCCTAAAGGCGTCAGGACTTGCCATATGGCTAATAACTGTGGTGCTTAGCTATTTGATTGCCTATGCCTGGTCCCATATCTTTGATTTCAATACCTACCTGGATATGGGCATGACTATATTGGCAATGTGTACCTGTCTTTCTACAAGGTGCCTAGCAACTGAGTCAAAAAAGGTATATAGGGCCCTGGATAAGGGAGATCTTGACTTGGCTAGAAGGCAGCTTTCCTATATAGTTGGCAGGGATACAAAGGACCTGAAAGAAAAAGATATAATAAGGGCTACGGTTGAAACCGTAGCTGAAAATACTGTAGATGGAAGTCTAGCCCCCATGTTTTACTATATTTTGGGTGGCCTGCCAATGGCCTTTGCCTACAAGGCAGTAAATACCATGGATTCAATGCTAGGCTACAAGAATGAAAAATATAGGGAATTGGGATATTTTCCCGCTAGACTGGATGATGTATTTAACTATATACCAGCCAGGCTGTCCCTGATATTTTTTGCTTTAGCCAGCCTAGTCTTGACCTATGACTTTAGGGCTTCTATTAGGATTGGGCTTAGGGACAGAAAAAATCACACAAGTCCAAATTGCGCCTATCCAGAGGGGGCTGTAGCGGGAGCTCTTGGTATAAGACTGGGTGGCACAAATACATACTTTGGTCAGCCGGTCTATAAGCCGAGCATAGGGGATGAAAAAAAGGATCTAGAGGCAAGTGATATAGTCAAGGCCAATAGACTCCTATACGTCTCTAGTCTGGTAGGACTTGTATTTTTTTGCATTTCCTACTTGCTTGTAAGGGCTTTAGCCCTGTAATTATAAAAAAATATGGAGGTACTATTTGGGACACGGGGCAGACTTGGATAAGATAAAAAGAGAATATGGCATAAGTGGGCCAATTATTGATTTTAGCTCAAATATAAATCCTACAATGCCTGATGGACTGGAGGAAATAATACTAGAAAATATAGACTATATAAGGGCCTATCCAGATATAGAATATATGGACCTAAGAAGGTCTATAGGATCTCATGTAGCTGGTATGGGGCCTGAAAATGTATGTGTAGGCAATGGGGCAACAGAGCTAATATTCCTATTTATGAAGCTTGTCAGAGGAAGCCTGGCTATTATAGGGCCGACCTTTTCAGAATATGCCAGGGCAGCCCAAATATGCGGTCTTGATTATAGGTCTATAAATATGGTTATCAAGGATGGGGCCTTTGAATTGCCAGATTTTGATGTCCTAGATAGGATAGAGAACCTTGAGGCTATTGTAGTATGTAACCCCAACAATCCAGACGGGGGCCTAAAAAGTCTGGATAGGCTGGTAGACTATTGCCAGTCTAGGTCGGTGAAGCTCCTAGTGGATGAAACCTTTATAGAGTTTTGTCAGGACTATAAGGCTTATACAGCCTTAAATTACGACTGTAAGGATATATTTGTCCTAAGGGCCATGACCAAGTTTTATGGTATGCCAGGCCTTAGGATGGGATATATTTTAAGCGAAAATAAAGACTTTATTGATAAGCTATATAGTATAAAAGAGCCTTGGACGGTTAATTTCTTGGCTGAAAAAATAACTATAGAAGTACTAAAAAGTGAGGAAGAAAGCAAGTATAGGTTCGGTATTGATACCAGGCTAGCCTATAAAGATGAGAGGGACTACCTTCTTGCTAGTCTTGCTAAAATCAAGGGTATGAGGACCTATAAGACAGATTCTGCCTTTATCCTAGTAGAAATAGACAAGGGTTGTGGCCATACAGCTAGTAGCCTAAAGGATGTCCTGGTTAGGGACCATTCAATACTTATAAGGGATGCCAGTGATTTTTGGGGTCTGGATTCTAGCTTTATAAGGCTAGCCATTAAGGATAGGGGGTCAAATGAGGCCTTGATAGAGGCTCTTCTTAGTATATTTGGAAAGGAAAACCTATGAAAAAGGGGTATGGAGCCTGTCCAGCCACCTGTGGCGAGTTGGTTCAGGGCTATTCAAATAAAATAGAATGTATCAGTTCCTACTGTATAGATGTCTTTTCAAGGGCTGTAATAAGTGAAGGGACTGGTATGTCAAATAGAAATATAAAAAACAAAAGCAAGTCTCTCGAGGCTATAGCATATGTACTAGACCACTTTGATATAGATAGGTCTTGGTTGGATAGGCTATCCCTGTCTATAAGGTCTAGTATACCTACAGGTAAGGGGATGGCTAGTTCGACTGCAGATATAGGGGCCAGTATTATGGCTGTATTAGACTATTTGGACCAGGATATGGAGCCAGACCTGATTTCAAAGATTGTGGCCAGGGTTGAGCCAACTGATTCAATATACAACGAGAATATATGTATATTTGACCCAGTCAAGGGCCAGGTAGTAGATGAGCTTGGCAAGCTGAGTGTGAAGAAGGTATTGATACTGGAGCCAGGCTTTAAGATTAATACAATCAAGCTAAGGACGAGGCAGGACTACTACAGGTGCCTAGGTGAAAATAGGGAGCTTACTAGCCAAGCCTTTAAGAAGTTAAAGTACGGTATCGAAAATGATCATATGGAATCTATTAGGCAGGCCTGTGAGACCAGTGCCCTGGCCAATGAGAATATAAAGAATACTCCCCACCTAAGAGACCTAATTGAGTTAGCTAGAGAATGTGACTATGAATTTTTAAATATATCACATACTGGGACAGCTCTTGGTATAGGTCTAGGTGATAGGACTGATATAGAAAGACTAGAGTATGAGATTAGAAATTCCGAGATTTCTAAAGTATATAAAAGGCAGTATGTAAAGAATATAATCGATGGGGGTTTGAGAAGGAGGTAGACTAGTGGACTATATAAAGAATCCAGGTGAAATTGAAGAAAAGAGTTTTGAAATTATCCAGGCTATAATAGATGAGACTAGGCCTGACTACAAATTTTCATCAAAGGCAGAGGAGCTTATAATCAAGAGGGCCATCCATACGACGGCAGACTTTGATTATTTAGATATTTTAAAAATCTCAGAAGGGGCAGTTGAGACCATAGTCCATGCCATAAAAAATGGTGCAACCATATATACAGACACGACTATGGGTCTAAGTGGTATAAACAAGAGGATACTTGATAAGCTAGGTGTCGGCTATAGGTGCTTAATAGCAGACCAGGAGACTATTGACCTAGCCAAGGCCAAGGGTATTACAAGATCTATGGCGGCCGTAGAAATAGCAGCCAAGGACGGTGGGGACAAGATATTTATTTTTGGAAATGCCCCAACAGCCCTATACAAGGCTATTGAAATGAATGAGGTGGGCCTGTTAAATGCCAGTGCCATAATAGGTGTGCCGGTTGGTTTTGTAGGAGCAGAAGACTCCAAGGAGGCCCTTATGGAAACCAATATGGAATATATAGTTTCTAGGGGTAGAAAGGGAGGAAGTAACCTAGCTGCGGCTATCATAAATGCCATCCTCTACTATTATTTTAGCTAGGGTGACAAGATGATTGATGAATTTGTATACGTAGAAGGAAAAAAATACCGTAGGGGATATACAAGTGGATCTTGTGCCTGTGGTGCTAGCAAGGCTGCCTTAATGCTGCTTTTGGAAAATAGACCTATAAATAAGGTAAGGATAGGGACTCCAAAGGGGATAGACCTAGACCTGGTAGTTGAAAATATAAGTTGGGGCCAGAACTGGGCCCAGTGCTCTGTCAGAAAGGATGGTGGAGACGATATAGATGCTACCCATGGCATGGATATTTTTGCTAGACTAGACCTAGTGGAAGCTGACCAGGTGCCTGATTTTAGGTCAGACCTAGATTCAGACTACCTTTTTATTACATCCGGTCAGGGTATAGGCAGGGTGACTAAAAAGGGACTAGATATAGGTATTGGAAGGCCTGCCATCAACAGGGTCCCCCTGGGTATGATCCTTAAGGAGGTCCAGGAGACTATAGATGAGTTAGGTCTTGATATATATGACTACCTGGCTGGCAGGAGGATTTTGGTGACCATATTTGCACCACAAGGCCAGGAAATTGCCAAGAAGACCTTTAATAGCAAACTTGGAATAGAGGGTGGTATATCCATTATAGGTACGACTGGTATAGTTGAGCCTATGAGTGACGAGGGTTGGAAGAAGGCCCTTTCTGCTGAACTGGCCATTAAGAGGGCAGAGGGCAGGGAGTCCATAGTCCTAGTACCAGGAAACATAGGTAGGGACATTATGGTCAAGTCCTATGGTGTAGATGTAAATGAAATTGTAAAGATGAGTAATTTTATAGGCTATATGCTGATGGAGTCCAAGCGTTTGGGATTTAGTAAGGTTAGCATAGGAGGCCATATAGGTAAGCTGATTAAATTATCCGCTGGTATCACAAATAGCCATAGTAGGTTGGCCGATGCCAGGAGTGAGATAATGGTGGCCAACCTAGCCCTACTAGGGGCTCCATTAGAGCTTCTGAAAGAGGTGGATGCCTGTTTGAGTACCGATGCTATGGTTGATATAATCGTGGATGCAGGTTATAAGCAGGTTTTTAAGGTCCTTGCAGACAAGGCGGCTAGAAGGGCCAAGCAATATATGAGACTAGGTCAGGAAGACCATGTAGACATAGAAGTATACCTATTTTCTATGGATGGTTCTCTCTTGGCCAGGTCGGAAATCTAGACTAGTTTCTAGAAGGAGGTTAGATGGTATATGTAGTTGGAGTTGGCCCAGGTTCAGGTCTTTACCTGACTAGGGCGGCAGAAGAAATCATTGATAAGGCCCAACTCTTGATAGGGGGTACTAGGAATATAGAATTTATAAGGACTAGCCTTGGCCTAAAAGAGGGTCAAGACACTTTTGTTCTAGGCTCAGACCTAGCCAGCATGATGGACCAAATAGAGAAAAATTTGGACAAGGATATAGTAGTCCTGGCATCGGGAGACCCATCCATCTATGGCATAGCTGACTATATAAATAGGACTATGTCTAGGCAGGAGGACCCGGCTACTGAAACGAATAGAATTCCTAGTCAGAGGGATAGCATACAAGGTAAAGAAAACCTGGTAATAGTTCCAGGTATAAGCTCTATCCAGTATGCCTTTTCGGTATTCAAAATACCTATGAATGACCTCTATATTACAAGTAGTCACGGTAGGCAGCCAGACTATGATTTTATATTTATGCATGACAAGCTAGCCCTAGTGACCGATTCCAAAATAGGGCCAAGGCAAATAGCCCAGGAGGTCAAGGACAGGGGTTTGGATTATAGCTTTTATGTTGGTGAAAACCTGTCATACCATAACCAGAGGCTTACGGTTGGAAGTGCAGATGATATTTTGGCTAGGGACAGCTACGGTATGTGCCTAGTGATATTGATAAGGTGGAGAGATAAGGATGAAAAATAGCGAATTTATTGTAGGTAAGGTACCTATTACCAAGGAAGAAGTTAGGGCCATATCCCTGGCCAAGCTAGACCTAACCAGGGCCTCCAATTTCTTGGATATAGGATCGGGGACCGGCAGTGTTACAGTAGAAGCAGCTCTTAATAATAGGCATTTAAGGGTGACTTCAATAGAAAAAGACCAGGCAGCCCTTGATCTTACTAGACTTAATATAGAAAAATTTGACCTAAAAAATGTGGTCTTGATTGATGGAAATGCCCCACTAGACCCAGAAAAATCTGGCCTAAACGAATCCTACCAGGCCATATTTTTGGGTGGAAGTGGTGAAAATTTAGGCGATATACTTGACTGGTCCTACCAACTTTTAGACCAAGGGGGCAGGCTAGTGTCTAATTTTATCCTATTGGAAAATGCAACTAAGGCCTATAGGATAATGGAAGATATTGGCTTCAAAAAAATTGAGCTAGTTCAGGTAGGTGTATCTGTATTAGAAGGTCTAGGTGGGGGCCATTACCTTAAACCTAGAAACCCAATTGTAATTATAAGTGGAGAAAAGTAATGGAAAAGATATATTTTGTAGGTGCTGGTCCTGGTGACAAGGAACTGATTACCCTGAAGGGATACAGGCTCTTGAGTCAGGCAGATATAGTAATATATGCAGGGTCCTTGGTAAATCCTGACCTTCTAGACTACTGTAAGTCAGGGGCTAGGCTATATGACAGTGCCGGTATGAACCTTGAAGAGATTATTGACATCATGAGGGAGGGGGCCAAAAAAGACCTCCTAGTGGTCAGACTGCAGACTGGAGATATCTCAATCTACGGGTCAATAAGAGAACAGGCTGAGGAATTGAAAAAATTAGATATAGACTATGAATCTATACCAGGAGTTAGCTCATTTTTAGGTGCTGCTGGGGCTCTAGGTATAGAGTATACGGTACCAGAGGTTTCTCAAAGCCTGATTATTACGAGAATAGAGGGAAGGACTCCGGTACCAAAGTTAGAAAGCCTAAGATCCTTCGCTAGTCACCAGACCTCTATGGCAATTTTCCTATCTGTCCAGGATATAGATAGGGTGGTATACCAGCTCCTTGAGGGTGGATATCCAATTGACACACCTGTTGTAGTTGTATATAAGGCAACCTGGCCAGACCAGGAGCTTGTGAGAGGGTCTCTGGAGGATATAGCTGACAAGGTTAAGGCGGCTGGAATTAAAAAAACAGCCCTAATACTCGTTGGTAGGTTCTTGGGAAATGAGTACAGTTACTCTAAGCTATATGATAAGTACTTTAGTCATGAATACAGGGATTCGATATAGGTGTTGGTATGAGGATAAAGTATATATATTTGACTGACCAGTCAAGGCAGCTTGCCCAGAAAATAAAGTCATCCCTTAGCAAGGATTACTGGTTTGACATTGGTCTTGACTACGAGAAAGGGCTTGAAGCAGAGATAATTTCATATAGTGAATTTAAGGCTGAGTCAGGGACCTATTTTAAGGAATCAGACTGCCTGGTATTTATAATGGCTAGTGGTATAGTGGTCAGGTCTATAGCAGGTCACCTGGTCGATAAGTTCAAAGATCCAGCCGTCCTAGTTGTGGATGAATTGGGTATAAATGTTATAAGTCTGCTATCTGGTCATATGGGTGGGGCCAATGATTTTTGTAGACGGATAGCCTCTAGTATAGGGGCAAACCCTGTAATCACTACGGCTACTGACATTAATAATAAGGGTGCCTTTGATATGCTTGTTAAAAAGATGTGGGCGAATGTGGATAATTTAAGAGACTTGAGCCTGCTTATAAATTCGGACCTTTTAAAGGGTGTGGATATCCAGCTTTATATAGACCCAGATTACAGAGAATATTTTGAGGAAGATGACCTGAGGGGCTTTAGTCTAGTAGATCAAGTTAAGAACCTAACATCTGTGGATAGAAATATGGAAAAAAATATAGATGTTAAGATCCAGACTAGGTATGATAAGATAGTAATCAGTGATAAGCTAGACCTTTGTAGGCTGGCCAAAGAAGAGGGCTTGGTACTAGTGGTTCCAAGACGGAATGTGCTGGGCATAGGCTGTAGGAAAAATACAGACCCAAAAGTCTTTGAGGAGGAGGTCCTTAGCTACCTTTCTCAGGCCAATATTGACGTCAGGTCTATCGGTAGGCTGGGCTCTATTGACCTTAAGATGAATGAGATCTGCATAGGTGAGTTTTCTAGCAAGTACGGTATAAGGTGTGAATTTTTTGCACCAGAGGACCTGGCTGCTTATCATGATATATATGAAAAATCAGAGTTTGTAAAGAAGATTACGGGTGTTTATTCTGTAGCCCAACCAGCCTGTCACATATTGGCTGGAGGAAGGCTCTTGGGGGAAATGTACAGAGATAAGGGAATTACTTTGGCCCTAGGGAGAAGATAGACTCGATTTTTTGGAAAGGAAGAAGTATGATTTACGTTGTAGGTATAGGGCCTGGAAGTAAGGAGTATATGACTTTGGAAGCCCTAGAAACTATTGAAAAATGTGACATAATAATAGGTTATAAGACCTATATAGGTCTCATAGGAGACCTGCTAGCTGGCAAGACGGTATTAGAAAATGGTATGAGGCAGGAGGTCGACAGGTGTAAGAAGGCCCTAGACCTATCAGCCCAGGGACATAGGGTTGCCCTAATAAGTGGGGGAGACTCAGGGGTCTATGCCATGGCAGGTCTGGTATATGAGCTCAACTCAAGGCTTGATATGAAAGAGGATATAAGAGTAGTCCAGGGGGTTACATCGAGTATATCTGCTGCAGCAAGCCTGGGAGCACCGCTTATGCACGATTTCTGCCAGATAAGTCTAAGTGACCTGATGACTGACTGGTCACTTATAGAAAAAAGGCTTGAGCTGGCATCTATGGCCGACTTTGTCATCTGTATATATAATCCTAAGAGTAAGGGGAGGCCAAACCACTTGAGGAGGGCCTTTGAAATAATGAAGACCCACAAGCCGGCAACAACACCTGTTGGTATAGTCAAAAATGCGGGTAGGATTAATGAGGAGAAGTATATAAGAACATTGGAGACCATGGACTTTGAGGTGTGTGATATGTCAACTATGATAATAGTTGGCAACAAGGAAACATATATTGATGGAGATAAGATAATCACTCCAAGGGGGTATGGAATATGATATTGGTTTTGGGTGGAACGTCAGATAGCTTGAAGATATGCGACAGGCTAAATGAAATAGGTATAAGCGACTTTGTCCTATCTGTAGCAACCGAATTTGGCAAGGACTTGGCGCTTGAGCATGCAAAAAACATAATCAATGGCAAGATGGATAAAAAGGAAATGATCGAATACATCAAGGACCAGGAAATCAGGCAGGTAATAGATGCTACCCATCCATATGCGGTAGAGGTATCTAGAAATGCAATTGAGGCCTGTGAGCAGACAGATATCAAGTACATAAGGTTTGAAAGAAAGTCACTCTTGGATGAAATTAAATACCAGCAAGAATATGTAGTCGACACCATAGAAGAGGCCTGTGATATGGTTATGAAAAATAAGAACTGGGAAAATGTGCTTATAGCTACAGGAAGCAAGAACCTAGCTACCTATGTCAAGCTACTAAAGGGTAAAAAGCTAGTTGCAAGAGTGCTTCCAACCAGTGAAGTAATAAGGAGCTGTGAGTCTATGGGCCTAAATGCAGACAATATAATAGCCCTAAAGGGGCCCTTTAGTAAGGATATAAATGTAGCCCTTTTAAAGCACTCCAAGATAGAGGTAGTAATTACCAAGGAAAGTGGCTTTGCAGGAGGCTTTATAGACAAGATTGAAGCCTGTGAAGAGTTGGGTATACCTGTTATAATAATCAGGAGAAGGACTATTGACTATCAGAGGATGATACACAGTGTTGATGAAATAGAAGAAGGATTGATATTTGGATAGGAGGCAGAATGGAGAATATAAAAAGGAAGGCCCTTTTGGTTATCAGCTTTGGGACTTCCCATATGGATACTAGGCAGAAGACTATAGAGGCCTGTGAAAAAAGGTTGAGGGACAGGTTCCCTGACTGTGACTTTTATAGGTCATGGACATCAAAAATGATTATAAAAAAGCTAAAGACTAGGGACAATGAGGAAGTACTTTATCCTAGTCAGGCCCTAGACCTACTTTTGGAAAAGGGCTACAAGGAGGTATATATCCAGTCTCTCCACCTAATTTGTGGTGAAGAGTACAACAAGATGATGAATATAATAGACAACTACAGGCATAAGTTTGACAAGATACTTGTTGGAAGGCCCCTGCTTACCAGTCTAGAAGACTATGACTATGTGACCGACCTAATAAAAGAGGTTAGTCTTGAAGATACTAAGCTTGATTTGAAGAGATCAGCTAGTGTATGGATGGGTCATGGTACAGAACATCAAGCACATGCCTCATATGCAGCTATAGACTATAGGTTGAGTAGAAATTCTATCAAGGCCTACCTTGCGACTGTAGAGGGCTATCCTGAAATAGAGGACATGATATTCTTCCTAAAAAAGGATGGAATAGAAAAGATCCACCTTAGACCCTTTCTATTGGTGGCTGGAGACCATGCAAAAAATGATATGGCTGGCCAGGATGAGGAATCTTGGTTGAGTATACTAAGGGCCGAGGGCTTTGAAGTAGAGGTCCATATGGAAGGCATGGGTGAATTTGAGGCTATCCAGGACAAGTTTGTCGAAAACCTAGCTGATGCTATTGAAGAGGATAGGAGGATAGGCGTAGCTTGTCGAGACCAAGATGTGGAAGCTGGAAGGTTCTATGGTATAGGGACAGGACCTGGTGACAGTCAGCTCCTTACTATAAAGGCGGCCAAGACCCTTGATAAACTAGATATACTATACCTACCACAGGCAAAAATTGGTGGGGAGAGTAGGGTGAGGAAGATAGTAGACCCTTACCTAAGGCCGGACCTTGTCCTAAAGGAAAGACACTTCCCTATGTCCTACGATAGCCAGGAAAAGAGGGAATCTTGGGATGCCATATCTAAGGAGATAATAGATGATGTAAGGCATGGCAAGCAAGTAGGCTTTGTCAGTTTGGGAGACCCAATGCTGTATTCTACCTATGTCTACCTACTAGATAGGCTGATAGACAGGATAGAAATCGAAACAATACCAGGTCTTAGCTCCTTTTCAAATATAGCAGCATCCAATAACTTCTCCCTAGCTATGGATACAGACCCAATGCTAGTATATCCGTGTACAGGGTCTATGGAGGAGATAGAAAGGATGGTAGATTTATTTGATTCTATAGTTCTTATGAAGGTCTATAAAAGATGCAGGCCAATAATAGAAATGCTTGAGGCCAAAGGTCTGGCAGACAAGTCTATTATGGTATCGAATTCTGCTATGGAGGAAGAGCTGGTTTATAGGGATATAAGCCAGGCTAAGGACCTAGACTCTTATTCTTACTTTACTACTATAATTATAAACAAGAAGACCTACAAGGCTAATATATTGGATTTATGGACCAAAAACAATTAAAATAAATATGTTAAGATAATTAATATTTCTATAATAAATTAAATAAATTAGATTAAAATATATAAAAAAATAGCATTGACAGTAAGATGGCCTTTTAGTATCGTTACTTTGAAGGTCATTACCGTCAATGCCAGAATTTATGGAAAATCTAGTTTACCTTGTTATTGCCTATAAAATAGGCAATAAACGAGTCTAGCCAATAGACTAGTCTATTAGGTCTTCTAGGCTAAAGGAAGACTCTTCAGAATCCCTTACCGGATCTGGACTAGGGGCATCATCTGCCATCTTCTTCCTCTTGCTAGAGGCCTTTTTTATATCCTTATTTTTTCTTTTTTCATTTTTCTTTAACTTTTTCTGAAGCTCAAGTAGGTTAAGCTTTTGAGTATTTTCCATAACCCTCTGCCTATGGACCTCTGGGTCCTCTAATATGCTGATAAAGCTTGCAAGCAGCATAAAGGCTCCGACTATAAAGCTCAGTACATATTCACCATAGATTATATAGGTAATTATATCAGATCCCATCTTGTGACCTAGTAGGTATGCCAAGAAAAACTTTGAAGCATAGGCTACAATTGCTACCGAAACGGCATAACAGGACCAAGTAGGGAAAAATCCGTCAAATAGGTGTAGAATCATATTGATAATAACAAATACCAGGATTGCCTGCAGTCCTATAAACATTAGCCATAGACTATTAGTGGAAACGCTTGGTGACAGGCCTATATAGGCAGGTAGTATAATACCAAAAGGGATTGCCAAGAGTGATATAAGAGGTCTAGCCGCTATAGTAGTATCCCTCTTGAAGAACCTAGTTAAAATAGGTATTACCAAGATTATAGAGATAAATATAGTGTAGAAGTAGACCGCCTTTCCATATATATCCATACCGAAGTCCTTGCAGGTAATGGCCGACATCCCCAGGCCTGCGTAGACCATGAACCAGCTTGGGAAGACATACTTTATCCTAAAGTTAAAGACGTATTTAATTGTAAATATGATCAAGATTGCCGTTTGAATGACGACACCTGCTACCCAAAAATAAAGGTTGGCCTTGTCAAATAGCTCCTTCATCCATACAGATATCATTATCAATGACATAGGAAAGGATGAGAAGAGGGATAGGCCTACAGGTGATTTGATGCTAGTGTAAAAGCTAACTGGGCTCAAGAATATCTTGGCTACAGTTAGTATTAGTAGTATTAAGGCCACTATCATACACATGTCACTCAAAAAAGGAATCAAGCCCTTAAATATGTTTCCTAGAAGTACCCAAGCCAGGGCCAAGGCCGTGATTGGTAGGGGCATTCTAGCTATAAACTTTCTCAAAAAACCACCTCTTATTAAATAACTATATAATATTTTTATATACCTTAGTAATTATAGCACATTTATATGAATATTACTATAAGTTTGATTATTGGGGTCTAATATAGTAAAATTGGAGTTAGGATTATGCCTAGTAAGAAGGAGGGGTAACTATGAGTAAGAAGATATTTTCAAAGATAGATAAGATACCTAGGGGAAGGGCAAGCAACAAGATTAGCAAGCTATGTCTAGTCCTTGAGGGAGGAGCCTTCAGGGGTTTATACAGCGAAGGGGTACTGGATGCCTTAATGCTAGCGGGTATAAATGCAGAGTGTACAATTGGTGTATCTGCAGGGGCCATGAATGGAATGAATTATGTATCTGGCCAGATTGGTCGAGCAGCCAGGATCAACCTTACCTACAGGCATGATAGTAGATATATAGGCCTAAAGGCTATCAAGACCAATAAGGGAGTTGTAGGTTTTGATTTTGTAATGAACCAGATTGATGAGGAAGCCTTTGATGAGGAGGCCTTCTTTGACAGGAGAAAGAGGTTTGTTGCCGTTGCTACTAACTGCCTGACTGGTAAGCCGGAATATTTTGACAGGGACCAGGTTGGAGACAAAATATACGATGCTGTCAGTGCATCTGCCAGTATGCCATTTATTTCAAAAATGGTTGAAATTGAAGGGGTTCCCTACCTAGATGGGGGATGTAGCAACAAGATTCCTTATAGGTGGGCCCTAGACCAAGGATATGAAAAAATTATAGTAGTTAGGACCAGGCCAAGCTCATTCAGGAGAAAGGTAAAGTCTAACCACCTAGTGACAAACAGGGTATACAAGTCCTATCCTGAATTTGCAGAGGTCCTTGCCAGGAGTGACCAGGACTACAATAGGCAGTGTGATGAGCTAACAATCTTAAATTCACAGAAGAGGCTATATGTTATCAGTCCATCTGTATTTATGGACGTAAATAGGTTAGAGGGAGACCTAGAAAAGTTGGGTCAGCTTTACAAGCTAGGATTTGATGATACAGTAAGACAGATTAAGGATATAATGGCCTACCTATACCTGTAATATATTATATGGGAGCTTACTTATTTTAAAAAAAGATGTTCATTTAGTAATATTTTTTGGTATAATAAGGATGGTGGGTAAGTTTTAAAAGTTTATAAGGAGGAAATTATGGCATTAGTAAATACTAAAGAAATGTTCAAGAAGGCATATGAAGGTGGATATTCTATAGGAGCTTTTAACATCAGTGACTTAGAGCAGTTACAGGGTGTACTAGAGGCTTGTAAGGAAAGAAATTCTGCTGTTATAATCCAGGCTTCAAAGTCTGCTATATCATATGCAGGTATCGACACACTAGTAGAATTAGTAAAGGCTGCTTCTGAAGAAATCGGAGTAGATTGTGCCCTACACCTAGACCATGGTCCAAACTTTGAAATGGCTAAAAAGTGTATCGATGCTGGATTCACTTCAGTTATGATAGATGGTTCTCATCTTGATTACGAAGAAAATGTAGCTATTACTAAGCAGGTTGTTGAATATGCACATCCTAAGAATGTTACAGTTGAAGCTGAACTAGGTGTATTAGCTGGTACAGAGGATGATGTTACATCTGACGTACATAAGTATACTGAGCCAGACCAGGCGGTAGATTTCGTAAATAGAACTGGTGTTGATTCACTAGCTATAGCAATCGGTACTTCTCACGGAGCTTTCAAGTTCAAGGGCGAGGCTAAACTAAGGTTTGATATACTAGAAGAAATCCAGTCTAAGCTACCAAACTATCCAATCGTACTTCACGGTGCATCTGCTGTTGACCAGGACGCTGTTGCTACTTGTAACAAGTTCGGTGGAGATATAGCTGGTGCCAAGGGTGTTCCAGTGGAAATGCTAAGAAAAGCTTCTGAAATGGCTGTTTGTAAGATCAATATGGATACAGACCTAAGACTTGCAATGACGGCAGCTATCAGAAAGTTCATGGCAGAAAATCCTAAGGAATTCGACCCAAGAAAGTACCTAGGTGCTGGTAGAGATGCTATAAAGGAAGTTGTTCTTGGTAAGATAGATACTGTATTAGGTTCTAAGGATTCTTTATAGGAATTACTTAGGAGTAGGTATAGTTATTTAAATAAGCAAGCATAACCGTAACTTATAAATAATAGAAACTTTTAGGGGAGGCTATGCCTCCTCTTTTTAGATGAAAAGGACTTATTCTAGTCCTTGATATCAGCTATAAATTTAGCTAAAAAGGATAAAAAAATTGGAGAGTCAATAAAAACTCGCCCTTACATCCATTATACAACAAAAAAGATATAATTTAAAGACTTTAATTAGTTATGAATCTCTATTATACTAAAAATAAGAAGTAAATAGGTTGAATTATCAATCTATCCGAAGGGAGTTGTTTTTATGAGAATAACAGTATCAGGAAAGAAGATAAAATTAACTGATGGAATTACGGGCTATATCGACAAGAAGTTCAGCAAGTTAGAAAAGCTGCTTGACCCTGAGGCAGAATTAAGAGTTACGGTAAGTGCAAACAAGAAGGAAAAACAGAAGGTTGAAGTTACTCTGGACAATATTAATGGACATGTCGTAAGAGCTGAAGATGTACAGGACGACCTGTATTCAGCTATAGACCTAGTGTGTGATAAGTTAAACAGACAGATTGTAAAATACAAGAATAAATTCAAGACTAGGGGCGCAGGAAATTCAACTATCAGGTTTGAGAATTTTGATGAATTAGTAGAAGAAGAAATCGACAGCCTACCAGGTGATACAGAACTAGTATTTGAGAGAAAGAAGAGGTTTAATCTTAGACCTATGTCAGCAGAAGAGGCTGTATTGCAGATGAACCTATTAGGACATGACTTCTTCCTATTCAAGGACCAGGATACCTTCGAGGTTTGTCTAGTTTACAGAAGGGGTGACGGGGGCTACGGCCTAATTGAGCAAGAATGATGAGACTCCTGAGAGGGTTGACATATAGAGATTGTTAATATACGATCTCACCTATTTTTTAGAGGACAGTATGAAATTACTGTCCTCTATGCTTTTAGCAATATATTTGATATAATAAGTATATACGATGAAAATAGAGGTGATAATTTGATAATACAAAAGCAGTTCCAGATTTACGAACCTAAATTTGAACATGAATTATTTGGAAATTTTGATGAAAATATAAAGCTTATAGAAAAGAACCTAAATACAGATATCCTCCTAAGAGAGGGTACAATCGTGGTTCTTGGCGAGGAAAAAAATGTTGAGACTACACTTGAGCTCCTAGGGCAGCTGCACAGGATGGTAGAAGTTGGTAAGACCCTTGATAGGCAAGCCATCGTCTATGCAATAGACCTATTATTTGGAGGTAGCCAGGACAGGATAAAGGAGCTAGAAGATACTATAGTAATTACCAAAAAAGGTAATCCCGTAAAACCAAAGACCCTAGGGCAAAAGGAGTATGTCAACCTGATTGAAAACCACGACATTACTTTTGGTATAGGTCCTGCAGGTACAGGTAAGACTTATCTAGCAGTTGCTATGGCAGTCAAGGCCTTTAAGTCTGACGAGGTTACAAAGATAATCCTGACTAGGCCAGCTGTAGAGGCGGGAGAAACGCTTGGATTTTTACCAGGAGACATGAAGGACAAGGTAGACCCATATTTAAGGCCCCTTTACGATGCCCTATTCGATATGTTTGGTCCAGACAAGTTCAATAAGTTCCTTGAGAGGGGAATTATAGAAGTGGCCCCCCTAGCCTTTATGAGGGGTAGGACACTAGACAATGCCTTTATCATCCTTGATGAGGCCCAAAATACTACACCAGAGCAGATGAAGATGTTCCTGACAAGATTAGGCTTTGGATCGAAGGCCGTAGTTACAGGTGATATTACCCAGACTGACCTACCTAGGTCTAGGCAGAGTGGCCTAGTCCAGGCGATTAAGATACTTGAGGGAGTAAAGGGTATAGGTTACAAGGAATTGACTGAAAAGGACGTTGTTAGACATGAGCTAGTTCAGAGAATTATCAAGGCCTATGCCAAGCATGAAAAGAGGATGGAGTTTAAGGAAAAGTCCGGTGAAAGAAAGAAATCTAGAGATGATAGGTCAGGAGATGGTGACTCAAGAGGAAAGAGTAGGGATAAAAAATGGAAATAATTTTTGAAGATAGACAGGATTATGCAAGGCTAGACCAGGATATAATGGATAAGGTAGAGGCAGTAATCCTAGGTGTTCTAGCCTATGAGGGCTATGATGATGACTACGAAGTAAGCCTATCCTTTGTATCAAACGATGAGATAAGGGAAATAAATAGGGATTATAGGAAGATAGACAAGGTGACTGATGTCCTATCCTTTCCAATGTATGATGGTGAGGAGGTCGATGTAGACTTTGGGGCAATATCTCTAGGAGACATAGTGGTTTCCATAGAAAGGGCATCTGACCAGGCCAAGGACTTTGGTCATAGCCTAGAAAGAGAGGTATGTTTCTTGGTATGTCATAGCATGTTCCACCTGCTTGGCTATGACCACATGGAAGAGGAAGAGGCCAAGGAAATGAGGGCCAAGGAAGAGGCTGTACTTAGCCAGCTAGGAATTACTAGAAACTAAAGCTGATGGGGGATTTGTATGAATAAAGACCTGAGAGATGATAGGAATATAGATGAAAATCTTAATAAAAAGACTAGTAGAGTAGACCTTGAGGACATAGATGAAATGATGATAGGTGAGTCAAGTGGCATGGAGGAAAAGAAGTCCTATAAGCCTGACAAGGAAAGACTCAAGGAAGAAAAGGATAGGGAGAGATACAAGGCCTTTAAGAAGAACAAGGACAAGAAAATAAAGCAGGGCTTTACCAAGTCTGTAAATGCTGCCATTGATGGTATCCTATATACCTTTAGAAGTGAGAGAAATATGAAGCTCCACTATTTGGCCTGCTTCCTGGTACTTATAGCCAGCCTATTCTTTGACTTTTCAAAGATGGAATTTATAGTTCTTCTGGGAGCTATTACCCTTGTTGTAATCACAGAAATGATAAATACTGCAGTAGAAAAAACCGTAGATATGGTAACCCAGGAGTACAACCCCCTGGCAAAGATAGCCAAGGACGTGGCTGCAGGGGCAGTATTAGTATCTGCCATATACTCGGTTGGCGTGGCCTACATACTATTTTACAAAAAGCTTACCCTACTTACAGGTAACCTGGTTTATAGGATAAGGGAGTCAGAACTCCACATCACCCTTATATGTATAGTGGTAGTCCTTATAGCAGTTGTGGTGGTTAAGGCCATAACATTTACTGGTACGCCCCTAAAGGGTGGAATGCCTAGTGGCCATGCAGCTCTAGCCTTTGCAATAGCAACATCTATCACCCTTATGACAGAGAGGGTTGAGGCATCTTCTCTTGCCTATCTGATGGCGCTTTTGGTGGCCCAGAGTAGGATAGAGGGAAAGATACACACCTTCTGGGAGACAGTAGCTGGAGCCATACTGGGGACCCTGGTGGCCATAGTTATATTCCAGCTCGGCTTGTTTTATTAAAATTTGAAAAATACTACCGTATATGGTATAATTAAAATGTTTTATCAAAATAAAAATAGGCATTTAAGGAGAAATATATGGAATATAAATCGGGTTTCGTCAGTATAGTAGGTAGACCTAATGTAGGTAAGTCTACACTGATGAACAATATGGTAGGTGAGAAAATCGCCATAATGAGCGATAAACCTCAGACTACAAGAAACACCATCCAGGCTGTATATACAGATGACCAGGCTCAGATAGTATTCTTGGATACACCAGGTATACACAAGCCAAAGAACAAGCTAGGACAGATGATGGTAAAGTCAGCCGAAGAATCTTTCAAGAATGTTGACTGTATCTTGTTCGTAGTAGATGACTCAGACAAGATAGGTAAGGGAGATTCTATGATTATAGACAACTTAAGAAAGGCCAAGGTGCCTGTATTTCTTGTAATCAACAAGGTTGACAAGATAGCCAACAAGGAGGATATATTTGACCTGATAAAGATGTATGATCAGGAGGGGGTATTCAAGGAGATAATTCCAGTATCGGCCCTAAAGAGCTCAAATATTGACAGCCTTATAAAGGCTATAAAGCAGACCCTAGATGTAGGACCAAAGTACTTTCCTGACTATATGGTTACAGACCAGCCTGAGAGGGTCTTGGTTGCAGAACTAATCAGGGAAAAAGTGCTTCAGTATACTAATGATGAGGTTCCCCATGGCATAGCGATTGAAATTGAAAAGATGAAGGCCAGAAAGGACAAGGACATAGTAGATGTATCAGCAGTTATCTACTGTGAAAGAAACTCCCACAAGGGCATCATTATAGGTAAGAATGGTAGAAAGCTAAAGGGAATCGGAAAATCAGCGAGAGAAGAAATAGAATTTTTATTGGATACAAAGGTCAATCTCCAATTATGGGTTAAGGTTAAGGAAAATTGGAGAAACCTGACTAATTTTATTACTGATTTTGGTTTAAATGAAAATAGGGATTAAAAGGTGGTTATGATGGATAAAAAACAGGACTCGGCGCGAGAGTTGTACAATGAAGTTAAAGAAATGATTGATAAATCCAAGCTCATTGAGTTAAAGGAGACCTTGGAGGAGTACCATACGGTAGATATATATGATGTATTGATGGAGCTAGATGAGGTAGATAGGGTAAAGCTATTTGAAATACTACCCCTAGATACTGCTGCATCAATACTAGAGGAATGTGAACCAGACCTATTTATGGAGTTGATTTCAGAAATGGATGTAGACCATGTTAGGAGTATATTCGAGGAGATGTCATTAGGTGACCTTGCAGACATCCTAAGAGATATGGGAGAGGAAGAAAGAGAAAAGATCCTTGATATGGTCAACAAGGAGGATGAGATTGAGCTAAGAGAACTATTGGCTTATGTAGATGAAACCTCTGGTTCAACTATGAAGAAGGGCTATGTAACTGTAAATAAGAACCTAAGTGTCATGTCTGCCATCAAGCATATAAGGGCAGAGGCAGTTGACGCAGATTCAATCTACTATATTTACGTACTTGACAATGATCAGAAACTAGTAGGTGTACTTTCACTTAGAGAACTATTCTTAGCCAAGGACTCAGAGATAATTGAGGACATAATGATGGAGAATGTCAGGTCTGTAAATGACAATGACGATAGGGAAGAGGCAGTAAAGATAGTTTCAAAGTATAACCTTGTTGCAGTACCAGTCGTTGATGACGAGGGTATCCTAAAGGGCATCATAACTATAGATGACATTATTGATGTAATGGAGGAAGAGGCCTCAGAGGACCTTTACAAGATTGCAGGAAGTAGTGAGAGAGAAAGAGATACTGATGAAGATGACAATTCTACCCTAGGTCAGCAGATTATATCTTGCGTGAGGGGTAGGTTAGGATGGTTGGTATTGACAGCAATCATCTCCTTTATAACAGCTATTATATTTATGAATTTTAAGAAGGTTATAGATAAGAATCTTATAGAATTAATCTTCTTGGCACCTTTGGTAGTAGCTTTGGGAGGTAGTGTTAGCAGTCAGTCATCATCTGTAACAGTAATAAATCTAACAGACAAGGACAAGGGCGTAGATGGCGTACTAATACTTAAAGAAATCATAAGTAGTTTGATTAATGGTATTGTAGTAGCTATAATTGCGGTTATTTTGCTGGCAGTATTTATAGGCAAGCCTGAAATTACAATGGTCGTAGCCCTAACTATTTTAATAAATATGGTACTAGGTGCATGTGCAGGTACCCTATTACCTATTATCCTAGCTAAGATGGATTCGGACCCAACGGCTATATTCTCGCCTATAATGGCAGTATTGATGGATGTAATAGGAATAGGTGTTTACTATGTAATGATAAGCACATTCTTAATGTAGATAATTAGATGATGATATTAGATAGCTAAATTGGAATGAGAATTGCAATTTAGCTATTTTTGTTAATTTATGAGGTAGAAATGATAGTTTTAGATACGCAAGGTATAGTTCTAAGGGCCGTCAAATACAGGGACAAGGACCTGATACTTACTATATTTACTAGGAAATATGGTAAGGTTTCAGCCATAGCCAAGGGAGCCCAGGGACAAAAGAGCAGGTTTTTATCTGCATCCCAGCTTTTTTCCTACAACAACTACAACCTAAGAAAGCAGAAGGATATGTTTACCCTTTACCAGGCTGACAATATCAAGAGCTTCTATAATATATCCATGGACTTTGAGAGTTTTTCCTATGCTTCCTTTATAATTAAGCTGGTGGAGGCCAATATTGTGGAAGGCCAGCCAAATAATAGGCTCTTTGAACTTCTAGCCCAGACCCTATTTTTGTATTCTGAGAAAATAGACAATAAGAACCTGGTCTTAGATGCTTTTTTGCTCAAGTTTGTGGACTATATGGGCTATAGACCCAACTTGGATAGGTGTACAATATGTGGCAATAATAATTTGAAATATGCTGTATTTTCTGTCGAGGATGGGGGTTTGGTATGCAATAATTGCAATACCAAGGAAAAATTTTTTATAAAATTGGATCAAACTACTATATCACTTATGCAATATATACTAAATAATGATATAATAGTATGTAGCAAAGCAAAAGTTGCAGAGGTCTTGGTCAGGGAGCTCTTTTCTTTATTGAAGATCTACCTGGTCAATTATTTTGAAAATGTCAGTTTCAAATCCCTAGACCTCTTGAAAACTTTAAAGTAATATCTATTTTTTTAGAACTTGAGAAAGGATGAAAAATATGGCACAGATAACAATTGAAATGGTAGATCAGGTATTGGATAGACTTCCATATGCAACATACAAGGAAGCCAGAGAAGCCTTAATCAAGACTGATGGTAATGTACTAGACGCAATTATATATATTGAGTCAGGTCAGAAGGATACGGGTTTTGAAAACAAAAAAGAATCTATACGTAGGTTTGGGGAAAATATATCCCAGGAGTCAGAAAGAATAAGGGGCCAGTTAGGTGACCTATTTAAGAAGACTACTGTTGTCAGAATAATTGTAGAAAAAGAGGGCAAGGTGGTGCTAAATATACCTTTGACTTTAGGTGTATTAGGTGTAGCGGCCATGCCAGTCCTATCTTTATTAGGCCTATCAGCTGCAGTTCTTAGTAAGTACTCAGTCCTTATTACGGATGAGGCTAGTGGGGAAAGTGTTGATATGGGTAGCTTGACACCAGAAAAACTAGAAATCCTAAAGGAGATTATATTTAACTCCTTCGAGGATATAAGGGGAACCTTCAAGAAGTCCAAGGATGTAGAGGAAGATGATTCAAGTGATGATATCATATATGAATTAATCAAGGAAGAAGACCCTAAAAAGGAAGATCCTGAAGAAAAATAAGGGCCAAAGATCGGTCCAAGAAAAACTAAAGAGTGAATTATATTCCATAAATAGGTGGATGAAAAAAGAACCAGGAGGAAATATTTATGAATTTTCAAGAAATGATTTTGACTTTGCAAAATTTCTGGGCAAAGCAAGGTTGTATAATGACACAGCCATATGATGTGGAAAAGGGTGCGGGTACTATGAATCCTAACACTTTTCTTAGATCACTTGGGCCTGAGCCATGGAGTGTTTGTTATGTAGAACCATCAAGGAGACCTGCAGACGGTAGGTATGGAGAAAACCCTAACAGGTTGTACCAGCACCACCAGTTCCAGGTAATCCTTAAGCCATCACCGGATGATATACAGGACCTATACCTAGAATCACTAAGGGCTATAGGTATCAATCCAGATGAACACGACATAAGATTTGTTGAGGATAACTGGGAGGCAGCTACTGTAGGTGCCTGGGGCCTAGGTTGGGAAGTCTGGCTTGATGGTATGGAAATCACTCAGTTCACTTACTTCCAGCAGGTAGGTAATATAGAATGTGAATTAGAGACCGGAGAAATTACTTACGGTCTTGAAAGAATAGGTATGTATATACAGGACGTAGATAGTGTATATGACCTAAAGTGGAATGATGAAATAACTTATGGAGAAGTTTTCAAGAGACAGGAATATGAAAACTCAAGATATGCCTTTGATGAGTGTAATGCTGAAATGCTATTTAAGCTATTTGATATGTATGAGGCAGAGGCGGTGCGTCTTGCTGAAATAGGCCTAGTAATACCTTGCTATGACTATGTATTGAAGTGTTCTCATACATTTAATACCCTAGAGGCTAGGGGGGCTATCGGTGTTAGCCAGAGGGCTGCCTTTATAGGTAAGATTAGGTCCTTGGCCAAGATAGTAGCAGAATCCTATGTTAAGCAGAGAGAAGAACTGGGATATCCATTATTGAAGGCAGGTGAAAGCAATGAATAATTATCTATTATATGAAATAGGCGTAGAGGAAATGCCATCAAGATTTGTGGAATCTACTCTTGGTCAGCTTAAGGACAACCTTACAAAGGCCTTGACAGAAAAGAGGGTTGGTTTCTCTGAAATAGAAACCTATGCAACACCAAGAAGACTAGTCCTAGTAGTAAAGGGCTTGGCTGATAGACAGGCAGACCTAGAAGAAGAGGTAAAGGGTCCATCTAAGAAGATTGCCCTAGCTGAGGATGGTAGTTTTACTAAGGCAGCCCTTGGATTTATGAAGGGCAAGGGCCTTGGTGAAAATGATGTATACTTTAAGGACCTAGACGGAACTGAATATATATATGCAACTATAAGGGAAGCCGGTGAAGACACAGAAAAAATTCTATGCGATGTTTTAGGTGAAATAGTAAAGGCTGTAGTCTTCTCTAAGTCAATGCGTTGGGGTGGAAAGAACATGAGGTTTGTAAGACCTATTAGGTGGCTTTTGGCCTTGATGAATGATAAGGTAGTTCCAGTTAATATGGAGGGTATCATAGCTTCTAATAAAACTGTAGGCCACAGGTTCCTAGGAGCCAAGTCAATAGAGGTTACAAGCATAGAAGACTACCTAGCCAAGCTAGAAGAAAACTATGTAATACTTGACCAGATCAAGAGAAAGGCTATAATAAGAGACCAGATAGACAAGGTTGCTGCCAGTATAAATGGTAGGGTAGATATGGATGAAGACCTACTAGAAGAGGTAACTTATATAGTAGAATATCCAACAGCCTTCTACGGTGAATTCGACAAGGAATATGCCAGCCTTCCAAAGGAGGTAGTAAAGACTCCTATGAAGGCCCACCAGAGGTACTTTCCAGTAGTAGATGACAAGGGTGACCTATTGGCCAACTTCATTGCTGTTAGAAATGGAAATGACCACAAGATAGAAAATGTCAAGAAGGGTAATGAAAAGGTACTTGAAGCTAGACTAGCAGATGCCCTATTCTTCTTTAGGGAAGATAGGAAGAAGGCCCTTGTAGACTATAGGCCACAGCTTGATACAGTTGTATTCCAGGAAAAGCTAGGTACCCTATTAGACAAGTCAGAAAGACTTTATAAGCTGGCAGGAAGATTAGCTGATGAGATAGGTAGAGGTGTAAACAAGGACCTACTAGAAAGGGCGGCCTACCTATGCAAGGCAGACCTAGTAACTAGCATGGTATTTGAGTTTGACGAATTACAGGGATACATGGGTATGGAATACTCAAAGCTTGACAAGGAGGATCCTATAGTATCTAAGGCTATATATGAGCACTATTTGCCAAGATTCAGTGGAGATGAAATACCTCAATCTGCAGAGGGTGCTATACTATCAATTATTGATAAGATTGATACCATAGCAGGCTTCTTTGCAATAGGTATCCAACCAACAGGATCTGCTGACCCATTTGCCTTAAGACGTCAGTGCCTAGGAATATTGACTATACTACTTGAAAAGAACATAGAACTTGATATAGCAAGGCTTGCTGAATTAGCCCTTGACCAGTATTCTGGTGTGGACTTCGACAAGGCAGGTGTGGTTGACCAGATAGTTGCCTTCTTCAATGATAGGACTAGGGTAATGTTCAAAGACTTGGGTATTAGGTATGACGTTGTAGATGCTGTCCTAGCAAGTGATGAAAAGAATATGTCAGACCTATATGCTAGGGGCCAGGCTATAAATGCATGGATAGATAATCCAAGCCTAAACGATATGCTAGTAGCCTTTAACAGGGTATCAACACTAGCAGAAAAGGCTGAGGGATTAGATATAAAGGAAGTGAACCTTGTTGAAGCTGCAGAAAAAGACCTACATGCTAAGTTTGTACTAGTGGATAAGGAAATAGTTAACCTTATGGGACAGAAGAAGTATACAGAATCACTTGATGCCTTTGCTTCATTAAAACCAGCCATAGATGACTTTTTTGAAATGGTTATGGTAATGGACGAAAACCTAGATGTTAGGAACAATAGGCTAGCCCTACTTGCCAATATTTACAAGGCCATGCTAAAGATATGTGACCTATCAAAGATAGTTTACAAGTAAATTATAGAATATGGAACTGTAAAAGGTTTTGGAATTGAATCTGCTAGACCTTGGAGTCTCTTCGTGTGAGGGGACTTCAGGGTCTATTTTTATGCTTAAACAAGTGGTTTATAAGATAAAAAGAAATAAAAAAGTAGTTATAAAATTATCGAAAATTATTATCAAAAATTATTGACAGAGATTATCAACATTGTTATAATAAAAATAGATATTGGTTGATATAAAAAATCAGTATTTATACAAGAAAGGTTGGTATATTTTATGGCAGACGTAAAGTTTGAAAACATACTTGCATACTACTGCTCACCGGTCTTGACAGGGGCCAAGGTTTCTAACCTGGTATCCATTTCTAAAATGGAGCTACCTGACTATCGTAGACTAGTCCAGTATTATAATAAGAGATTTGAAAAATACGATATTAAGATTAATCCAATTTGCGAGTGTGGCCAGAGAATTTTAGTCTTTGTCTATAAACAGTCTCAGCTCTATCAGTACTTGAGGAGGACCGATGTAAATACGATATTGGAGGATTATGGTTACTCTAGCTCCTGGTCACTAAACAGGTACATTGCTACCTTGAAGACTAGGATGAGCAGGGGAGACTTCCCTCATGAAATTGGTGCCTTTTTAGGCTATCCTGTATCTGACATATTAGGCTTTATAGAAAATAATGGTAAGAACTACAAGTTCAGTGGCTATTGGAAGGTCTATGGTGATGCTGAAGAGGCCAAGGTCTTATTCGAAAGATATGATAGGTCTAGGTGCATGATGATGGAGAAGATGAGTTGTGGAGAGTGTTTGGAAAATATATTAGGCCAATTTAAAAATCAATTATACATAGCATAGGAGGATTTAGAAATGAAGAAAGTTGGAGTTTTTTATTGGAGTGGAACAGGTAATACACAGGCAATGGCAGAAGCTATTGGTGAAGGTCTAGCAAAGGCTGGAGTTGAATATGATGTAATCAATATTTCAAATGATCCTGGTAAGAGTGTAAAGGACTATGAATCTCTAATATTTGGTTGCCCATCAATGGGATCAGAAGTTCTAGAAGAAGCTGAATTTGAACCATTCTTCGAAGAAGCAGAAGGTTCAATAGGCGGTAAGAGAGTTGCTCTATTCGGTTCTTACGGATGGGGAGACGGAGAATGGATGAGAGACTGGCAGTCAAGAGTTGAAGCAGCCGGTGCTAACCTATTTGATGATGGACTAATCATTAATGAGACTCCAAATGAAGAAGGTATAGCCCTATGCGTTGAATTAGGAGAAACTTTCGCAAGATAGTTGATACTAGCTATATGAGATACCTCCGCAAGCATATATTAGCCTAAATGCATGCTGGTGAGATCGAGAGATAGTAAGACATTAATTAGCATATTGAGTGATTTGATTTATATAAGTAAATTAAGTCTTTTTGACATACCTAAAAGATAAAATAATCAATGAAAAGAGGCCCGCGCGATGGGTCTCTTTTTATTTACTTATATTCAGCCCGCTTGTATAATAGTTAATAAGGGGAGTGATATTAATGGATAGAATAGAATGGTATTATGGAAAAAGAAATATATATGCATCAGAATGGCCGGTTGAAAATCCTAAAGGGGTTGTTCAAATAGTCCATGGAATGATAGAACATATAGGCAGGTATGAAACCTTTATAAAGGAATTAAACCAGGAGGGCTATTTAGTTGTAGGCGGGGACCATATGGGCCATGGCAGGACTGCAAGAGATAGGAAGAATTTTGGAGTCTTTACAGGTGGTTGGATGGACCTTGTTGAAGATGTGGCAGACCTACAAAGGCAGACTGCAGCCAAGTATCCAGGCCTAACTTATATAATGCTAGGCCATTCAATGGGGTCCTTTGTGGTAAGAACCTATGCATCCCTATATGGGGATCAAATAGATGGGCTTATTATTATGGGAACTGGTCAAGTGCCGCTTTCTTCATCCTACTTTGGTATTGGTGTATCCAATCTTATTAAGGCCTTTAAGGGGGACAAGTATAAGAGTAAGTTTCTCCACAAAACCTCACTAGGATCATATAATGATAAGATAGATAATAATAGGACTGTATCTGACTGGTTGACAAGGGATGAGTCAGTAGTTGATTCCTACCTATCAGACAAGTATTGTAGGTTTATACCATCAGTGAGCATGTATTTGGCAATATTCGAAGGGGTTAACTATGTGGCCAAGAGGAAAAATATAGCTAAGATGCCTAAGAACCTACCAATACTTTTGATATCAGGCCAGGAAGATCCTGTTGGAGACTATGGAAGGGGAGTGGACAAGCTGTATACAATACTTGAAGAGGAAGGCTTTGAGAAAATTACTAAAAAGCTATACCCATCCTGTAGGCATGAGATTTTGAACGAGATAAATAGGGAAGAAGTAAGGGTTTTTATTTTTGACTGGATTGATAATATATAGAAAAATATACAGATTATCTTATTTTGTGGTATAATAGATTTTAGGTTATAGTATTATTTTTTAATTTATATTTTTTAAAAGAAAGGAAAATGTGATAATGAGTGCTAAGAAATTATCAAAAGAAGCTTACGGTGGCGTAAAGGGTGAAGATTATATACCTTACAATACCGATAAGACTAAAAGAGGTTCGAATACTGTTGTCATGATTATAGGTATAATCCTAGCTATAGTATTTGCAGCTTCAACAGCTTATTCAGGAATGAAGGCTGGTTTAACAGTTGCAGCAGGTATACCAGGATCTATAATTGGATCTGCCTTTATTGCAGCTTTCGCAAAGCAGAAGGGGCTATTAGGTAAGAACCTTGTTCAGGGTATGGCCAGTGGTGGTGAATCAGTTGCCAGTGGTTTAATATTCGTATTACCAGCAGTTCTATTAATAGGAAGCAAGATATCTTTTGTTGAAGGTCTTGTAATTGGTCTAGGAGGTGTCCTATTTGGTCTAGGAGTTGCTTCTCTAGTTCTTGACTATCTAATAATAGAAGAGCATGGTAACCTAATGTACCCAGAATCTATGGCTATATCTGAAACACTAGTAGCATCTGAGGGTGCTGGAGATTCAGTTAAGTTCATGGGAATAGGATTTGTAATCAGTGGTATTATAACAATTTTAACAGGTTCATTCCTTAACCTATGTAACAATGTTTACAGTAGGTTAGGAGAATCTTTCTACAAGTTCAAGTTTGAAATAGAAGCTAATCCACTACTATTAGGTATAGGATTTATAGTTGGTTTAGAGGTTTCTATATCAATGTTTGCAGGATCTATCCTTTCAAACTTTGGTATACTTCCTTTGATCGGTTACTTCTCTGATATGGCTCACAATGGTCACCACGTATGGAACAATGCTTCAGTAGCCATTGGTCAAATGGATGTAAACACAATCTCAGGTGCCTATGTTAAGTATATCGGTGCAGGTATGATGCTTTGTGGTGGTGTAATCGGTGCTATCAAGCTTATCCCAGTTATAGTTTCATCAATCAAGCAGACTATGGGTGCTAAGGCCTCTGGTGCAAGCCAGGAAGGTGCAGGCGTTCAGAGATTAATACTATTAGGTGGTATAGTAATAGGTTTCATCGGTGCTGTAATGGTATCAGGAAACATATTAATGGCTATAATAGGTATAGTGATTTCATTCATCCTATCAGCCCTATTCGTAATAGTTGCAGGTAGATTGACAGGTACTATAGGTACTTCAAACCTACCAGTTTCTGGTATGACAATAGCATCTCTAGTTATAGCAACTCTAGTATTCGTTGTTGCAGGTTGGACTGATCCAGCAAGCAACAAGTCTCTATTGATGTTCGCATCATTTATAGTTGTTGCTATCGCTATGGCAGGTGGATATGCCCAGTCTCAGAAGGTTACATTTGTAATCGGTGGTAATGAACCAGAAATGCAGAAGCACTATGCTATCTCAGGTATCATAGGTGTTGTAGTAGTTATTGGTGTAATGATCCTACTTGCTGACCAGTTGGCAGTAACAGGAGCTAACCCTCCTTTCGCCCTACCACAGGCTAACTTGATGGCTACACTTACATCAGGTATAATGTCAGGAGACCTACCATGGGTAATGATCATAGTTGGTGTTGTAATGGCCCTATTCATGTTCTTCCTTGACCTACCAATAATGACAGTTGCTATAGGTTTCTACCTACCAATATCTACAAGTTCTATCATCTTGATAGGTGCTCTAGTTAGAGTTCTTGTAGAAAAGATGGCTAAATCTGAAGCTGAAAAGGCAGCAAGAGTATCAAGAGGTGTAAGTTTATCTTCTGGTCTAGTTGCCGGTGGATCTATAATAGGTCTAATAGGTATCATACTTCAGGTTGCTGGTGTTGTTGGTGGACATACTCCAGAAGGATTTGCTGCTGGCAATGGCATGGCCCTAGTATTATTAGCTGCCATGGTAATTGCTACATTTATTGCAATAATGGCTACTAAGGTTAAGCTACACGACGAAGAATAATATATAGGCATAAATTAAAAAATAAAGGCTAGGAGGCTTTATATAGGCTTTCGTAGTTAAAAAGACCCAGTTTGAGGACTAATCAGACTGGGTCTTTTTAGGGTATGACGGGCATGCCGTCAGTTAAGACCAGCCTATATCTTAAAATTAGGCTTTGAAAGATATAGTGGTATTTTTAAGTGAAAACTCCATAATCATGGTATTTTTTGCTTGATTTTGACAGATTTTTTTGGTATCGTTATAAATAAGAAGAAAAAGTGGGTAAATGCCCTTAATTATATAAGAAAAGGGAGGATTTTATGAGAAAGTTAATTTTTATGTTTTCATTCCTATTGCTGACATCTATGGTCTTGGTAGCTTGTGGATCGACTAGCCAAAGGAATACCAGTCAGGCCAACCAGTCACAGACTCAGTCTAGTACTAAGGGGTCTGACCAGCAAGGCAGGGATAAGAACCAAGAGGATAAAAATAAGGACAAGACAGGCAAGAGTCATACCGTAGTAATAGATCCAGGCCACCAAGAGGCAGCTATGAATGACTTGGAGCCAATTGGACCAGGGGCTAGCCAATCCAAACCAATGCTTGCATCAGGAACGACAGGGGCCGTAACAGGTGTTCCAGAGTACCAGCTGACTTTAGATGTATCCTTGAAGCTAAGGGACCAACTAAGGGCAAGAGGCTATGAGGTTGTAATGATAAGAGAGGACAACCACTGTCCCATTTCTAATAAGGGAAGGGCAGAAATTGCAAATAGGTACAAGGGGGCTGTATTTTTGAGGATACATGCCAATGGTGACTCAAATCCAGCTACATCAGGTATCTTGACTATGTGTCCAGCCAGTGACAACCCATATGTACCAGAGATTATAGGGGATAGTAAGCGACTTTCTCAGCTGGTTTTAGACCAGATGCTCAAGTCTACTGGGGCTAAAAGTAAGGGAATAATAGAAACCAACAAGATGAGTGGTATAAATTGGTGCAAGATACCGGTCACTATCATAGAGATGGGTTTTATGTCTAATCCAGAGGAGGACAGGCTAATGCAGACAGAGGACTACCAGGACAAGCTAGCAGAGGGTATTTCTGATGGTGTGGACAGGTACTTTGAAATATAAGAAGTGAATAAAAGAAAAAACGATAGAAATAAACAATTAATATGAACAAAATAAACAAACAAAATGAAAAAACAGTAGAAATAAACAATTAATATGGAATTAAGGAGATTAAATCAATGCTAACAGAAGAGAGACAGGCCTACATATTAGACAGGATTAACAAGTTTAATACTGTTAAGTTGAAGGACCTAGTAATAGAATTAGGGGCTAGTGAGTCGACTATAAGGAGGGACTTTGACGACCTAGAAGACAAGGGACTAATAAAGAGGGTTCACGGTGGTGCCGTGAGTATAGACGGTGCCTTTACCTTTGATAATACAATTATAGAGAGAAGTGAGAGGGCCCTAAGTGAGAAAATAGCCATAGGAAGATGCTGTGGTGATCTTGTAAAGGATGGGGATTTTATATATATAGATGCAGGAACTACATGCTATGAAATAATTCCCTTCCTAAGGGGTAAGGATATAGTAGTTGTTACAAATGGAATACATAATATAGATAGGCTGTTGGATAATAACATAAAGACCTATATACTGGGTGGCTATGTAAAACCCATGACTAAGGCCCTGATAGGTGAAGAGGCAATTCTGGAGATGGGCAAGTATAGGTTTACTAAGGCCTTTATAGGTGCTAATGGAATTAGTGCCAACTCATCAATAACTACACCAGATATCAGTGAAGCCAATATAAAGGCAGAGGCTATCAGGAGGTCAAAGGATGTTTATGTCGTGATAGATTCTAGTAAGTTTGGCAAGGTATCCTTTGCCAAGATTTGCGACTTGGACGAGGTTTCAATAATCACAGATGCAAAGAAGGAAGGAATAGACAAGAGAATAGTTGAAAATACTAGGATAATTAGTGTAGAATAAAAGTGAAAGAAATTGAAAGAAAATTATAAAAAAACGGTTGATTTTAGAAGTATTTTTTGTTATACTAGGCATATAGTGATAGAAAATAAAAGAAAATAATATATTATGATAGAAAAGAGGTGTATTTCATGATATATTCGGTAACACTTAATCCATCTATTGACTACATAGTCCAGCTGGAAGAATTTAGCGAAGGAAAGCTAAACAGGTCAGAGGGTGAATATGTAAATGTCGGTGGAAAGGGAATAATGGTGTCTAAGCTACTTACTAATATAGGGGTAGAAAATAAGGCGCTAGGATTCCTAGGTGGCTTTACAGGTGACTACATATATTCTTGGTTCAAAGACCAGGGTATGGCAGAAGATTTTACCAAGGTAGGCCAAAATACGAGGATAAATGTCAAGCTTAAGGGTAACCAGGAAAGTGAAATTAACGGCAAGGGTCCAAGTATAAGCAGTGAGGAGGAAAAAGACTTTTTGAATAAGCTGGCAGGTCTAAACAAGGGTGACACAGTCATTATATCAGGAAGTGCAGCCCCAGGACTTAGCAAGGACATATTTGACCAGATAATTAAAATCTGTAAGGACAAGGAAGCTGACTTCGTGATAGATACAAGTGGCCAGGCCCTAAGAAAGGCCATATACCTAAAACCTCTATTGATCAAGCCAAACTTCGACGAGGTAAGTGAGCTTTTTGGTCAAGAATTCACTAGTAAGGATGAAATAATCCCATATGGTAAGAAGTGCTTAGAGATGGGAGCCCAGTATGCCATAGTATCAATGGGTGGAGACGGAGCCTTATTCTTCGATGGAGATAGCGTCTACTATGCACCAGCTGTAGAGGGTGTCCTAGTGAACTCAGTAGGTGCTGGAGATTCAATGTTGGCTGGCTTTGTAGGAAGTATAAAGAGTGGACTAGAACCACTAGAAGCCTTTAAATGGTCGGTTGCAAGTGGAACGGCTACTGCATTTTGTCAGGATATAGCGACTAAGGACCAGATTGATGAAATCTATAGGAAGATTAAGATAGAAAGATTATAATTGACGGGCACTCATAGGATGTCAGCTTAAAAAACTTATATAAAAAACAAAAGGTAATGGTTTTAAAATTTGTAAAGGAGAAATTATGAAAATTTCAGATTTGTTGAAAAAAGAAATTATGATTATGGACCTTAGTGCAGACACTAAGGAGGGCGTAATTGATGAAATGATCGCTAAGTTAAGCGAAAAGAACATGATAAACGACCCTGTAGCCTTCAAACAGGAGATTATGAACAGGGAAGAACTATCATCAACAGGTTTAGGTGATGGTATAGCAATGCCTCACGCTAAGACTAGTGCAGTAAATACACCTTGTGTTCTTTTTGCTAGAAAGTCCCAGGGACTTGACTATGATTCACTGGATGGTCAGCCAGCCTACCTATTCTTTATGATAGCGGCAGAGGATGGGGCTAACAATACTCATATTGAAACCCTGGCCAACCTATCTAGACTTCTATTAAAGCCAAACTTCATAGATTCACTAAAGGCTGCCAAGGATGCTGATGAGGTCCTAGCTCTAGTAGAGGCTGGTGAAGCAGAGATTAATGAAGCCAAGAAGGAAGAAGCCAATGCTGTAGTGGACCAAGAAAAGCCATTAGTTATAGCAGTAACTGCTTGTCCAACTGGTATAGCCCATACATATATGGCAGAGGATGCCCTTAAGGAGCAGGCCAAGAAGATGGGTGTAAATATCAGGGTTGAGACAAATGGTAGTGACGGTGCCAAGAACGTATTAACAAAGGAAGAAATAGAAAAGGCTGTAGGTGTAATAGTTGCGGCTGACAAGAATGTAGAAATGGACAGGTTTGATGGTAAGCACCTACTAAAGACACCAGTTAGTGAAGCTATTAGAAATCCAAAGGGCCTAATCAACAAGTCTTTAAACAAGGAAGGTAATATATTCAAGGCTAGTGGAGAGGCCAAGTCTCAGGATGATAAGAAGGAAAAAACCTCTATAGGAGGCAAAATATACAAGGATGTAATGAACGGTGTATCTCACATGCTGCCATTCGTAGTTGGTGGAGGTATCCTGATAGCAGTATCATTCATGGCAGAAAGTTCATTTGGTGAAAATAGCCAGATTTATAAGTTCTTGATGGATATTGGTGGTAATGGTGCCTTTACAATGCTAATACCTATCCTGGCTGGTTATATAGCAATGAGTATAGCTGATAGACCAGGTCTTATGCCAGGTATGGTCGGCGGTCTTTTGGCAGTAAATGCAGGTTCAGGTTTCTTGGGTGGTCTAGCCGCTGGTTTCATTGGTGGTTATGTAGTACAATTCCTAAAGAAGTTGACAGCAGGTATGCCTAGGTCACTTGATGGTATCAAGCCTATGATTATTTACCCAGTATTTGGTTTGTTATTGACAGGATTGATTATGCAGTTTGGTATAAACCCAGTATTCGCAGGTATTAACAAGTCAATGAATACAGCCCTTACTCACTTGGGTACAGGTAATGCAGTCCTTCTAGGAGCAGTCCTAGGTGGTATGATGGCAGTAGATATGGGTGGTCCGGTAAATAAGGCAGCCTATACCTTCTCAATAGGTGTATTCACAGCGACTCAGTCTGGTGCCTTCATGGCAGCAGTAATGGCAGGTGGTATGGTTCCACCTTTGGCTATAGCCCTAGCTACAGTAGTATTTAAGCATAAGTTTACAGAAAAGGAAAGAGAGTCTGGTATGACTAACTGGTTATTGGGTGCAACATTCATCACTGAAGGTGCAATTCCATTTGCAGCAGCAGATCCAGTAAGGGTAATCGTGAGTTCAGTGATAGGATCAGCTATTGCAGGTGGTTTAACTCAGCTATGGCATGTAAATGCCCCAGCTCCACACGGTGGTGTCTTGGTTGCCTTCGTAATGAACCCTCACCACGTATTGTTCTTCTTCTTATCAATTATTATAGGTACAGTGATATCAGGTATGATCTACGGTATCTGGAAGAAGGCTGCTTAGAATTAAGCAATCTATAAAAACAAAAAGCTGCCCCCTAACAAGGCATGCAAATTTTACAAAAAAGCACATAAAAAAAAACTTTAAAATAAACATAAATCTAAAACAAATAAAAACACAAAAACACTAAATATATGATTAGTGAGGGAGTCTCTCCTGGCAATAGCTAAACTACTGCTAGGGGGACTTCTTTTTTATACACATACATGTATTAAAAGCCTATACTTTATGATATAATTTTTAGGTAAGAAGTAGATGACTTTTGGAGGTGGAATTATGGATGAAAGAGTAGCCGTTATAGGTGCTATCTTGGAGGACCCTACCAGGTCTCAGAGTCAATTTAATAGGATTGTTGCTGAATACCATGACCTCGTCAGGGGTAGGATGGGTCTGCCGCTTAAGGACAAGTGTATGTCAGTCATCAGTATCACGGTAGTTGGTACTATGGACCAGATAAATACCATGACAGGTAGGCTGGGTAATCTAGAGGGGGTCACAGTAAAGACAGCAATTTCAAGGTAGGTATGGGTAGCCTATTAAAAATATATTTTATAGAAAGAATGATAGTTTATGAATAAAAGAGTATATAAGCTAATAAATGACCTTTACTTTGATCATGACCTTAGGGAAGAGGACTTGGTATATCTCTTGGATAATATGGAATCCGAGGACAGGGACTATCTGCTTGGCCTGGCTTATAATACCAGGAACAGTCATTATGGCAAGACTGTATACATGAGGGGACTAATAGAGTTTACAAACTACTGTAAAAGAGAGTGTAAATACTGTGGTATCAATACCTTCAACAAGGATGTCAAGAGGTATAGGATGACAAAAAAGGAAATATTAGATACCTGTAAGTTAGGCTACAGGCTTGGTTTTAGAACATTTGTATTCCAGGGTGGAGAAGATCCATACTTTACAGATAAGCGTATCTGTGATATCGTAAAAGCTGTAAAGAAACTATTTCCTGATGTGGCTATAACCCTGTCTCTAGGTGAGAGGCCAATAGAGTCCTACAGGGCTATAAAGCTGGCTGGAGTTGACAGGTATTTGCTTAGACATGAAACCTCAAACCCAAGCCTATATAGGTGGCTGCATCCATTTTCTAGCCTTGATTCTAGGGTTGGATGTCTATGTAGCTTGAAATATACAGGTTTTCAGACGGGGGCAGGCTTTATGGTTGGTCTACCATGGTATACCAACAAGGACTATGCTCGTGACCTTAGGTTCTTAAAGGACTTGAAGCCTGAAATGATAGGTATAGGTCCTTTTATACCACATTCAAGTACCTCTATGAAGGACTATTCACCTGGGACTTTAGACCAGACGGTGTTAATGCTGGCCCTTATAAGGCTCTTGCTGCCAAAGGTACTCCTACCTGCAACTACGGCCCTTGCAAGCATAGGCCAGATGGGTAGGAAGAAGGGCTTGGATGCTGGCGCAAATGTGATAATGCCAAATTTGACCCCAATAAAGTACAGGGGTGACTACAGCCTTTACAATAATAAAAAAAGTACGGGCAGTGAATCTGCTGAATCACTAAGGTTGATAAGGCAGGAGCTAGAAGCCTATGGGTATAGGGCAGATATGTCCAGGGGAGATAGCAAGATGTGCGACTAGTCGAGCTAGGGTTAAAATATATTTATAACCCTTCTTGGTAAGTCTATTAAATGTATTAAAAATCTAACAAAAAAGAATTTCTAATTTGAAAGGTGGACAAGATGAATAGGAAGAGATTTGACGAAAATGCAAGTATAGATAGAGACTATATTCTATCTTTAATTGATGGTGCAAAAAATACTAGTAGAGAAGACATTGACAGGATATTGGAAAAGGCCACACATAAGAAGGGGCTTGACCATGCCGAGATTGCAGCCTTGCTTGAAATCAAGGACCCAGACCAGGTCCAGAAACTTTATGAGATTTCAGGTAGGATCAAGAGGGATGTCTATGGAAACAGGATAGTATTGTTTGCACCTTTATATATTAGCGACTATTGTGTGAATAACTGCATATACTGTGGATACAAATGTAAGAATAAATTTAATAGGAAGCGTTTGACTATGGATGAAATCAGGCGTGAAGTAGAAATTCTTGAGGAAATGGGCCACAAGAGGTTGGCCCTAGAAGCGGGTGAAGACCCTCTGAACTGTCCGATTGACTATGTTCTAGAGGCAATAAATACCATCTATGATACCTATGAAAAAAATGGGGTCATCAGGAGGATAAATGTGAATATAGCTGCTACTACTGTTGAAAACTACAAGGCCCTAAAGGATGCTCAGATAGGAACCTATATCCTTTTCCAAGAAACCTATGACAAGGAGATATATGAAAGGATGCATCCAAACTGTCTAAAGGGAGACTATAATTACCACTTGACAGCCTTTGACAGGGCTATGGAGGCAGGTATAGATGATGTTGGAGCAGGTGTCTTATTTGGTCTTGCAGACCCTAAGTTTGAAGTCCTAGGACTTATGATGCATAACGAGCACCTAGAGAAAAAGTACGGTGTAGGCTTCCATACCATATCAGTTCCAAGGCTACGTCCAGCCGAGGGAGTTTCACTTGAAACCTTCCCCCACCTACTGGATGATGATATGTTCAAAAAGATTGTTGCCATCATTAGGCTGGCAGTCCCATACACAGGTATGATTCTGTCAACTAGGGAAGATGAGGACATGAGAAAAGAGCTTATAGAATATGGTATTTCACAGATATCAGCAGGATCATGTGTTGGTGTTGGTGGCTACCATGAGTCTATGGTCGGTGAAAATATAGGCCAGTTCGAGATGGCTGATGACAGAAAGCCAATAGAGGTAATCGACGACCTGATAGACCACGGCTATATACCAAGCTATTGTACAGCCTGCTATAGGTCGGGACGTACAGGAGAAAAGTTTATGAACATCGCTAAGTCGGAGAAAATCCACTATATGTGCAAGCCAAATGCCCTTACAACTCTAATGGAATATGCAGTTGACTACGGGAATGAAGAGTTTTTAGAAAAGGCTGAGAAATTCGTCAGAGACCAGGCAGATGAGATAGATAGAGAGGATATAAAGAAGTTTACCCTGGATAATATAAACAAGCTAAAGGATGGAATCAGGGACTTATATATATAGGTGAAATTAGGATGAATAATACGCCGATTGCAAACAGGAAGACCATAGTCCTAGCAGGTAAGAGAAATAGCGGCAAGTCAAGCCTCTTTAACTTGATATTGGGCCAGGATATGTCTATAGTATCAGACTATGCAGGCACAACTACAGACCCAGTAGGAAGGAATATGGAGCTAATAGGTTATGGACCAGTAAGGATAATAGATACAGCCGGCCTGGATGACCTGGGTGACCTGGGTCAAATGAGGGTTAAGAAGACCCAGCTAGAAATTGGGGAGGCAGACCTAATTATCCATGTGTTTAATGCTGAATATGAAGGAAGACAGGACCTCCTAGATGCTAGGGACAGGTATAAAGAACTGAATAAAAGGGCCATTTATATTTTTAATAAGTGTGATAGCCTGGAAGATATAGGGGACTATAAAAGGTCTATAGGGCAAGCATCTGACTGCCTGTTTACATCTATAGAACAAGACAACCAGGCCCTAAAGGATAGGCTATCTAGATTTATAGCAGACAATATAGGTAGGCTAGAAGAGGATAGGAGCCTCTTAGACGGACTAGCCAAACCTGGTGACACAGTAGTCTTGGTAGTACCTATAGATTCAGAGGCACCAAAGGGTAGACTCATCCTACCCCAGGTCCAGATGGTTAGGGCCTGCCTTGATGAAGCCATAATTTCAATAGTCGTAAAGGATACAGAACTTGAAGCTGCTCTTGATAAGATTCAGTCTATAGACCTGGTAGTTACAGATTCTAAGGTTTTCGACAAGGTGGCTCAAATACTGGATGAGTCTGGAAGAAATATTGATTTGACTAGCTTTTCTATAGTATTTGCCAGACAAAAGGGTGATATAGGTGTATTTCTAGAGGGGGCGGCTTACCTAGATAGCTTGAAGGATGGAGATAGGGTCCTGATAGCAGAATCCTGCACCCATACTACGTCACATGAGGATATAGGCACTGTCCTGATACCAAACCTTATAAGGAAAAAGACTGGTAAGGATTTATACTTCGAATTCTCCCAGGGGAAGCTAGATGAGACTGACCTATCCAGGTTTGCCCTAATGATCCAGTGTGGTGGCTGTATGATGACTAGAAACAATATGATGAATAGGATAGGCTTGGCAGGCCAATCTGGCATACCAATCACCAACTATGGGGTTGTCTTAGCCTACCTAAAGGGAGTATTTGACAGGGCTATCTACTAGGATGAATTTACCTATATGCCTACTTGGACCCTCTTTATTGACCAGTTAAAAAAAATAAAATACCAGTCTGAAAAAATAGGTATAAATTAAAGAAATAAAGAATTGCAAGTCTTAATTCTGCATGCTATACTAGTGTAGGAATGATGTTAGTTTAATAATATTAAGTAGGGAGGATTTTGATGAGCGCTTTATTTGCTTTAGGTTTGGGAACAGGTATTTGTTGTGGTATATGGGGAGCAATTTCTTCAATCCAGTCTCTAGGACTTGTTACTTGGATAGGTTTTGCTGGGTGTACAGCATATTTTGCTTCTGGTAAGCACGGTCTAGAGGGTGTCAAGACAGCGATTTTGTCTACCTTATCAGGTATGATATCTGCCCTTGTAGCAATGTATATATCTGGTCTAGTACCAAATGTAGTAGCTATATCATTTATAATGACAGGTGTAATATCAGCAACTATGTGTTGGCAGGCTAAGGCCAAGGAATTGTGGTTTATACCGGGTGCCTTTATTGGATGCTTTACAACATTTGGGGCAGCCTCAATGGGTATAAATGTTATGAGTGGTGACATAATACATGTAATTTTGTCCTTCTTGTGTGGTGGAGTTTTAGCCCTATCATGTGACAAGAGTGGCCAGTTCTTACTAAAGAAGTTTGGTAAGGAAGAGGAAAATTAATAAAATACTAGCATAAAAATAGGTCGTGGATTTCCTGCTTGATAGGGGGAAATACGACCTATATTTTTTAGTCGAATATAAGCTCATAGAAAATTTTTACAAAAAATTATAGGCACTCTCTTATAAAAATACCTATAAATATCATATGAAAATTCAAGAGTCTATCCTAAAAAGTCGAAAAAAATGAATTAATCCATCCACTCATGGATAAAAAATAATTATACTTATATATAAAAACTAAAATTTTATGTATAATATAAAGGACAAAAGGAATATTAAATCATGTTAAAAATATGTGAAGATTGAATCGTATAGAGTATAAATAAGGCCTATAAAAGCACATAGTTAGGACTCGGTACATTTAAAAATAAGAGGAGGTTATAAGATGAAATCACAGGACAATATTTTTGAAAGTAAGTCAGGTATCAGACTAGATACACCAGCAAAGGATCTTTTTGAAAGGTTTAGTTACCTAAAGGAATATATTATATCAGTAAATCCTAGGTTCAACCAGCTACAGTATCTTGCTGCCAATGGTGACCTAGCCAAGATGAATGTAAGTGATTTGGCTGAGCTTGGTCAGATGCCAGCAGAATCCCTAATATATATGATGGAGTCAAGGATTTCGGAAGAGTAGGGTCAAAGGACTTGATTTTTATGAGGCTTGTCCAGTTAATTTGTTTGGAATAATCATACAAGTCCAGTCCTGAATTTATTAGTTTAATCTAGAGGAGGTATAATATGGATATATTAGAGTGCATAAGGTCTAGGAGAAGTGTTAGAAGCTTCACTGACCAGGAATTAACTTATGATGAAATTATGGAATTGATCGACCTAGGTATTTGTGCCCCAACAGGCCAGTACCGCCAGCCTTGGGGATTTGTAATAATCCAGGACCCTGAGGAAATCAAGAGGTGGTCGGACATAGGAAAGGTAGACATCCTGTCGAGAATAGATGACCTACCTGCCTATAAGAAATATATAAACTGGTTTAAGGATCCTGACTTTAACCTATTTTATGGGGCAAAAAACCTAGTTATAGTATTTGGAGATAAGAGCTCTCCATGGTATATAGAGGATTCTTGCTGTCTGGCTCAAAATATGATATTGGCTGGCTTTAGCAAGGGTATTGGGTCCTGTTGGATAGGCTTTGGCCAGGAAATATTTAACAGAGAAGATTTTAAGAAAGAATATAATATACCAGAATCTTACGTGTCTGTAGCCCCATTGATTTTGGGCTACATGGAATCAAAGCCAAAGCCACCTAAGAGGAAGGAAGCCCTTATTTTCTCAAAAATATAAAGGAAGGGAGGGGTTTTATGAAAATATCAGCCACATTAGCAGTTTCGTTAATAATATTCTTAGGAGTATTTTCACAGTGGTTGGCTTGGAAGATTTCCAAACCGGCTATAGTAATAATGAGTTTGGCAGGACTAATTGTTGGACCATTTCTAAATATAATAGTGCCATCTCAGGTTTTGGGAGATAGCATATATAAGTCAATAATATCTATATCGGTAGCCCTAATCCTGTTTGAGGGAAGTTTGTCCCTAGATTTTAAGGAGATTACCGATACAAAGATGACCATAAAGAGGATAGTAGTATTTGGGGCCTTGATTTCATGGATTTTGGGAAGCTTAAGTGCCCATTTCTTAGCTGGGCTATCAATCACTACATCACTAGTTATAGGTGCACTTTTAATAGTTACAGGACCTACTGTAATAATTGCCCTACTAAGACAGGCCAAGTTAGATTCCAAGGTATCTACAATCTTAAAATGGGAGGGTATCCTGGTTGACCCAATGGGGGCCATACTAGCAGTCCTATCCTTTGAGGCAGCAGGAGTATTTACTTCTACAAGTGTGAGTCCAGGCATACTGGTCAAGTTTGGTATAGGGGTTTTAATAGCAGTAGCGATTGGTGGCCTAGTGGGTATAGGAACTGGTAGGGCACTGCAGAAAAATTACTTCCCAGAGTATTTGAAGTCGGCCATAGTCCTATGTCTGGTTTTGGGAACTTTCAGTCTTAGTGAATCTATTACCCATGAGACAGGACTTTTAGCAGTAACAGTAATGGGTGTAATCCTTGCTAATATGCATATATCATCTATAGAGCAGGTAAAGCACTTTAATGAGAATATATCAATACTATTGACATCTTCAGTATTTGTCATGCTGACATCATCCCTATCAAGGTCTATTCTAGTTGATATATTCCAGCTAAAAATAATACTTTTTGTCTTGTCCATGCTATTTATAGTTAGACCGCTTTCTATATGGATTTCAACCATAGGGACCGACTTGAATATTAGGGAAAAGACCCTTATAGGCTGGATTGCCCCAAGAGGTATAGTAGCCTTGACAGTTACAGGTTACTTCAGTAATTTGCTAGTTGAAGAGGGTCACCAGGATGCAGAGCTACTCCTAGCCTTGACCTTTGCCTTGGTAATAGTTACCGTAATTGCCCACGGATTTTCTATTCAACCATTGGCTAAGAAGCTTGGTCTAGCCCATGATGGTAAGCCGGGCCTAGTGATAGTTGGGTCAAATCCATTTTCTGTAGCCTTGGCTAAGTTTCTAAAGGATTGGGATGTACCTAGCCTAATAGTTGACTATAGTGGTAAAAACCTAGAAAATGTCATAAATACAGATATTGAGACCTACCAGGGAGAAATTCTATACGAGGTTGCCAACTACAACCTTGACTTGGTGATCTATAAGAAGATGCTCCTTAATACTCCGATACCCCTATACAATATACTGGTATCCAATGAGTTTGTAAGTAGATTTGAACATACTAGCAGTATTTGTATAATCAATGTCTTGGGAGACAAGGTCAGGTCTGACTTTAAGGAACTCCAGAAGATAGGTGTACCGAGGTTAGGAGACTACAGGGCCACATACCTGAGTCTAATAAGACTGGTTGAAGATGGATATGACTTCGCTGCAACACAGATTACAGAGGAACTAACGGAAGAAGAATACTATAGGCTAATGGACTATAGGAGAATTAATATCTTTACCATGACTGAGTCTGGAGACATAGAATTCTTTACTACGGAGAATAAGCCAAAAATTTCTACAGGGGACTATATAGTATCTCTTACGCCACCTAGTCCGGATGACTCTGGCCAGCACTTGGAGTTTTCTACCTCACGTGCAGACTTTAATACTATACAAAATAGTTAAACTAGATTGGTATAAATATAATAAATAGAATCATATGGATTTATTTTTATTATAAATGCAAGAATAATCTATGATAATGGCAGATACAATATATATTGATGGAAAGATACATTAAAGAGAGGGTTGAATTTTCATTGATTATATTGGTCTGCTATTTTTTATTATATGGTTTTTTAGTCCATATGGGTTATAGAAATTGTGTTTATGATATAATTATAAATAAGTACGATAAGCATAAAACAAGATATTAATGATTGATACGTAAAGAAATTAACATGTTTTGTATGGAAGGGAATAGATTAGGTTGGATAAGGTAAAGAGAAAATTAACTAGAATAAACATAACTGACTTAATTTTGTGTATCCTAATATTGATGATATTTTCAAGATACATAGCACTAACAAAGGCCAATGTATTTAGGATAATAGTTTCATTTTTCTTGCTTGTACAGTTATTAAAGCTAATTAGTGGAAAGTATAGAGAAATAATCTATGTGAATATAATTATGACGATTATAGTGATAAGCTCAAATATGAAAATTCTATTATTAGGAGAATTCAGTTTTTCAATTACATATATTATTGCACATTTGATTGCACAATTGCTGATAGTCTATTCGATATATATATCTGATATTAAGTTTTTTGAAGATAAAAAACTTAATATTATAAAAATATTATTAGTTGCTTTTCTGTTTTATGTACTTTCATATAAGTTTGAGCTTGATATATTTGATATGTTGAATATTCTCTATTACTACATATATTTCTGTGTATGGATTTCTATATTGTTACTTAGTAAGGAAAGGTTTAAATACCATACAAAAATACAAAAGAAGGTACAAATAATAACACTTTTAGTAATTTTGCTTATATATATAGCAACAATGATATTTAATGAGAAAGGTTTATTTTTTGAGGGAAATAAGTTGCTGGCTTGGGATAGTATCTTATTAATCTTGATTAATGAAATGAATATCAATGCAAAGTCAAGAGACAATAATGCTATAATAATTATAAAAATATTGTGTTCGTTTTTTGTTATATCTAGTGTGAATAAACTAGGTTGGACAACAAGTCCATATCTAACGATTTTTTTACTTTTATTTTTAGTTTGGCAGGCTATAACAAAGATTAAGATATATAGTAAAAAGGACAATATTGACAGTATAATTAGCTATGAGGAAGAATCAAAAGAGTTTTCGGATTTTCTGCATGATGAAATACTACAAGATGTTTTAAATATCAAAAGATGTACAGAAAAAGAACATAAGGAAGAATTGGTAGATAATCTTATAGCTAAGATTAGAGAAAGTATGGATTTTTATTCTCCACATATTTTTCCTAAAATAAGTCTAAAGGATAATTACAAATTTTTAATAAAAAATATAGAAGAAAGGTATAAATCTAAAAAAATTGTAGTAGACTTTTATTGTAATGATGATTTATATTTGAGTAATCCATATGATATATTTATATATAAGTGTATAAGGGAATGCTTAAATAATATTTATAAACATACAGAATCAATATTTGTATGCATAGATTTAAAAATAGAAAACCAAAAAATATTATTAACTATTGAAAATGATGAAGGAAATTTTAATAGTGAAAGTTTATCTAATACTAATATTGGCCGAGGATGGTCTTATATAATAGCAAGTACTGAGAAGTTTGGTGGGACATATAAAATTCATAATGGTGATGTAACAAAAATTGAAATAGAGTTACCAATGAGTGGGAGGGTTTATTTTGAAAATATTATTAATTGATGACCACAAAATCCTATCTACAGGTTTAAAAAACAGTTTAGAAGGATTAGATCCTAATAAAAAAATTTATATAATAGATGACTACATAGATTCAGAAGAGATTATATCTTTAGGAAAGGACAGCAAGTATGATGTTTTGCTAATTGATATTAATCTAAAAAAACTTACAGATTTAGATGGGCTAGAGTTGGCAGAAAAAATATTAGAAAATAGACCAGATAAAAAGATAATAATACTGACAGGATATGATAATCTGTATTTTAAATTAAAGTCTAAAGAAATAGGGGTTAAAGCCTTCGTAAAGAAGGATATAGATATGGAAAAATTAGATGATATACTTAATGAGGTATATAATGATGATTACAAGGATGAATTTACAAAGAGAGAATTTGTTTTAACAGAGAGAGAAAAGGAGATAGTAGTGCTATACTCTAAGGGATATACAAGGGATGAACTAGCTAATAAATTATTTATATCAAAAAGAACTCTTGGAAATCACCTACATGCAATATATGAAAAGTTAGATGTAAACAATGTTCAAGAAATGATAACTAAGGCAACGAAACTAGGATATATAAAAGACAATTTATTTTAGCAAAAGATTGCACGATATCTCTATGTTCAGCACCCCCTTTATTTACTATAATTGTGGTAAATAAAGGGGGTGCTATTTTGTTTTTTAATAAACTTATGCTTTTATCTAAAAGTAAATTTACATTAATACTAACCAGATTATCCATACTTATATTGCTCATTTTTTGCCACTTATATTTAATGGGTTACTCAACTGTTATTTGCCATGAAAATAGTAGTAGCAAAGCTTTTAAGGGTTTGAAAACCTATGAAAGGCAAGGGTTTGTAAATAAGAATAGGACAGAAAAGTTTTTAAATGAAAATTTAATGGAAGAATTTGTAAATAATATTATTAAATTAAGTAGGTTAGAAAAAGGTGAAGATAAAGAACCATTATTTATAATGAATACCCCTTGCTCATGGGGCGAATGCTTAGTTGAAAAATTACACAATAATAGTAGAGTAAAATTCTTTGATAGACGGAGGAAAAGTACGATTTTTTATAAATTTAGAAAACTCAATAATAAAATAATACGAGATATAAGTTTTGAGAAACAGAATTTTTTTAAGAACCTATATTCTTGGATTAAACAACCCTTTAAATGTGGGAAAATGAATGCTTGGTTTAAGAGCTATATTTCAAAAATAGAGTTTAATATTTTTGAAGGTATAATAGGAGATTTATATATAGTGTGGGGATAAGAAAATGAAAATAGTCAAGAAAATAGTATTTCTTCTAATAATACTTGTAATTATAGGATATATAAATCCGATTGACATGATTAGGATATTAAACTATAAAAGCAAGAGCATTTATGTCTACAATGTCACTGATGACAAAGAAGTACTAGGAATAAATGAAAATAAGAAAATGCCTCCAGCCTCTTTAACTAAAATAATGACAGTGAATATTGCACTGGAGAAAATTAGTGATATATCAAAAAAGACAAGGGTAGATTTTGAATCATATAGAGAACTTAGAAAAAGTAATAGTTCAATGGCTGGTTTTTATGGAGGAGAAATAGTAACTTATAGAGATTTGTTATATGGAACAATACTAGAGTCTGGCGGTGAATGTGCAGAGACATTAGCTTTAAGTATAGACAATGATAGAGAAGCTTTTATCAGGAAAATGAATGTTAAAGCAAGTGATATTGGCTTAAAAAATTCAAGATTTCAGAATCCCACGGGATTAGATGAAAGAAATCAATATAGTACAGCGAAGGACATTGGCAGATTACTGAATGAGAGTTTAAAAGATGAAAACTTTAGGGCAATACTCACAAGAAGAAGATATACATCTAGTAGAACTAACGAGCATCCTAGTGGAATAAATATGAATAGTACTGTCTTAAAGAAGTTAAATGCTAATAAGTCAGAAAGATTTAAGATTATTGGGGGTAAATCTGGAACAACTAATGAGGCAGGGCGTTGTTGGGCAACTTTAGCTGTTAAGGGAGAAAAAGAATACATAGTAATAGTTATGGGGGCACCTATGGATAATAAAGATGGTGAAGAGGGACAAATTACAGATACAATAAAGATATTGGGTGAAATTTAAGATGTATTCAATATGAAGTTTGATAAAGTAGGATTATTAAATTCATTTAGGAAATAGATAATTAATGTACTGGTAAGCAAGATTAAGATAATGGAAGTTAAGTAATGGGTTGAAAATATATTATACTAGCTATAATAAAAATAAATATAATTTTAAATAAAAATAACTTTTCGGAGTTATTTTTATTTTTTTTGTCTATATATCTGTGAGTAAGGGGGTAGAGGATTTTGGAGAATATTTTGTCGACAGTGGTTCCCAAAAAGATGGCGGATAAGTATTGTATATTTCCGCTAAGTGCTAGTGATACCAAGCTAGTAATCCTGATGGCTGAATTCGATATAGGCCTGGTAAATAGCCTTAGGGCCATTTCTGGAAGAGAGATAGATGTCAGGCTTGATACTAGGGACAATATTAGGAGGCTGATAGACCAGTCCTACAAGGACCTGGACAAGGATCCTGAAACTATGGCCAAGGGGATGGTGGATGATATAATCAGTCAGGCAATAGAGGCTGATATAAGCGATATCCATATAGAACCCTTTAGCAAGGAAATCCTGGTCAGGTATAGGTCAAATGGTGACCTAGTCTTGGTTGACAGGCTGTCACTGACCAACCACCATGAGATTAGTACTATAATCAAGCTAAAGGCTTCATGTGACATAACTGAAAAGAGACTACCACAGGATGGTCGCTTTAGCTATGAATACAGGGGCCAGGACATCGATATAAGGTTGAGTACCATACCGACCATATATGGAGAAAAGCTGGTTATGAGGATACTAAACAAGTCTAGCTCCTTAAAAACCATGGAGGAGCTGGGTTTTTCTAAAAGTGCTGAGAAAATAATCGAGGGCATACTAGACCAGAAGTGTGGCATGCTTATAGTATCAGGCCCGACTGGCAGTGGTAAGTCATCGACCGTATATTCCTTGCTCAATCAATTAAAAGACAAGAGTATTAATATAACAACTATAGAGGACCCTGTAGAGTATAAGATAGACGGTATCAACCAGGTCCAGGTAAATTACAAGGCTGGACTAAGGTTTGACAATGGCTTGAAATCAATTCTGAGGCAAGACCCCGACTGTATAGTAGTGGGTGAAATCAGGGATGTAGATACAGCGCAAATAGCCCTAAGGGCTGCTATCACAGGCCACTTTGTAATTACTACCCTCCATACCAATGATGCAATTTCAGCCATTGTTAGGCTTGAGGATATGGGGATAGACAGGTATATGATTAATTCAGCCCTAGTGGGTGTAATTGCCCAACGCCTGGTCAAGAAGAAGCTAATAATAAGTGGGTCAAAGGATGAGTCTAGGACCCTTATATATGAGATTTTAAAAATGGATGACCAGCTTAGGTCTGCTGTAAAATCTGGCTGGGAGGCCAAGAGGATAAGAAGGCTGGCTATAGAAAATGGAATGGTGACATATGAAGATTCTATTGCAGAAAAAAATCAAGGATAAGGAACTCAAGCTTATATGCCAGCAGATAGCCAGTATGGAGAAGTCTGGATGTGACCTTATGACTATATTCGATACTATAATCAAGACCTCATCAAAGAAGGTCTCTGGGGTCATGATAATGGTAAAGAGGAATATAGAGAGGGGAAGGACTATGACAGAGGCCTTTTACCTGACCAATGCTTTTTCAGTCTTTTTCATAAGTATGATAAGGGCCGGTGAGGTCAGTGGTAATATTGACTTTGTTTTTGAAAAAATGTCTGCCTACTATGATAGGGAGCACAGGCTTAAAAATAAGCTCCTAGCTGCTGCCATATACCCTATGATACTGGTCTTTGTGACTCTTCTTTCCCTGATTTTTATGCTGGTGTTTGTAGTTCCAAATTTTGAGGCTGCCTTTGCTGTTGATATGGACCAGCTGCCAGTAGCCACTAGGAGCCTCTTTGGCCTATCCAGGTTTTTGAGGACAAACCTATTGATACTACTGGTATTTTCAACCCTATTGCTAGTATCCTTGGTCCAGATGGTAAAGAATAGCAGGGAAATTAAGGCCTGGTATGACGAGAAGAAGTTTGAAATACCCAAGCTGGGAGGTTTACATAGGATGATTGTTTCCGATAGCTTTTCCAGAGCAATGGCCATCCTTTTGGGAAGTGGTGTACATATAGGTGAGTCTATAGATATCACCACTAGACTATTGGACAATTCCCATATAGAAAAGAAGATGAAGTTAGTTGGAGAACGAATAAAAAAGGGAAACTCAGTGACTAGGTCGCTGGAGCTATCGGGCATATTTCCCCAGGTTTTCATATCTATGCTCATGTCTGGAGAGGAATCTGGGAATTTTGATAGGAGTCTAGAAATGGCCTCTAGCTACTATGAAAGAGAGCTAGACCAAGAGCTTGAAAACCTGATAAAAATTGTTGAGCCAGCCCTAATACTTTTAATGGGGCTCATAATAGGTGGCTGCCTATATGCCATCCTTTCACCAATGTTTGATATGATATCTAGTCTAGGTCAATAGGACCATAGACAATATGTGGATGGCAGACAATATAAGTCAGGGTAGGTGACTATACTCCAGCCTGGAAAAGGGACCGATATTCTATGGTTGATAGTTGGACTTGGGTCCGTAGAATTGTTTTGGAGGTAATATCAATGGATAAGTTAGAACTTAAAAATACTAGCCTTACAAAGGCTAAAAGAAGAAGGGGCTTTACCCTAGTAGAGCTAGTTATTGTAGTTGCCATAATAGGTATACTTGCTGGTATAGTAGCGATTAAGTTTTCTGGAGCCCAGAAAAAGGCCAAGGAAAATGCAGACTATGCGAATGCTTCTAATATAGCGACTGCAGTATATATGGCAGAGAGTGAGGGTAAGGAAGGTGAAGATCTAAAGAATATTGACAAGCTAGTAGAGGCTAAATACCTATCTAGCAAACCAAAGCCTCAAAGTGTAACTGGTGAATTTACCTTAGAGGAGGATGCTACCAGCAAGGAGCTAAAGGTAACTGCTGGTGGTAAGACCTTCTATCCAAAGCCAGATACTAAGGCTGTTGGCAAATAGGTTGGCTAGCTTAGGATAGTTTAGATATTTGAAGTATGTTTTATATTATAGGGGGGAGAAGATGGTTTTATTTATAGGAATTGAGACAAGGGGATATAGGCTGACAGCCTATTCTAGGTCTGGAGAGTCAGCAATCCTGTTTGACCAGTACTACCCCCTTGATATAGACATGGGATCAATGTTTGATAAGGAAAATGAAATTGCCTACAAGCTGTGCGAAGACATTGCCTTCATTGAAAAAAAGCTTGGTGTAAAGTTTAAGTGCTTTTACATGCTATGCCAAAATAATCATCTAGTTGTAAGAAAAATTGAGGTCCTTAAAGATTCTAAGAGGAAGGATATAGACCTTGTAGTAGATATAGAAATAATGGAATTATTAAATTTAAATAAGGATAGGTACAGCCTAATATATAAGAGGGGACAGGTAGATGAAAATGACATGGTTTACCTAGAGGTTTGCCTATTTCCAAATTATTTATACAGTATAGTAAGGGCTATAGAAAAAAATGCCAAGCTAAGGTGTAAGGCTATATACAGCAACTACCAGCTGGCAAGCCACTTTATAGAGGCTAAGGACAACTACTTTGCCCTGATGGAGGTCAGGGAGGAGGACCTAGTCTTAACCATTCTCGAGGGGAATAGTATCAAGAGCTCTATAGTTGTTGACCAGTCCTATAGGGATGAAAACTTTATAGCCTACCTAAATGGCCAGGGCAGGATATTGGTATTTGGTGACTACAGGGGCCAAAGGTTTAAGGACCTAATAGGGTCGCTTACAAATATGGAGACCCTAGATGATTATAGGCCTAATATTTATGGGAAAATCCTAGCCTACAAGAGCCAGTCCCTGATAGGGGGGAAGTCCAAGAAGGGAGGTCTGGTAGACCATTACCTAGAAAGTGTGAGAGGGTCAAGGCTAAATATCTACATGATGAGATTTATGGTACTTGTATTAGTCCTATTTATACTTATGGGGGTCAGGACACTTATGGACAAGAGGAGCCTATATAGGGAATTGGAAGAGGCCAGGTCCCAATCTATATCCAGAGAGGCAAGCAGGACTGACAGGCCTAAGAAAATTGATAAAAATATATACGGGCTCGATATCATCAAGGTATACGAAATCCATAAAAAGCTAGGAAACACGGTGAAAAAGATAGATTATGACAAGGATAGGCTACTTGTAGACCTAGAGCTAGATGATAGGTCAAAGGTAAGTGGACTCAGGAATGACAAGCTCTTTGATAAGGCCAGCATCCTTTCAATTAGCAAGCTGGAATACTATGTGGAAAAGGAAGTTGAACGCAAGAAGGAAAGAAAGCCAGACCCCGGTCAGGACAGCCAGGACCAGGATGGTCAGAATATCAATACCAAGCTAGAGGACAAGTATGAAATAGTCAAGGAAAAGGTAAAGAAAAAGGCCTACAAGTACCTAGTCAAACTAGAAATTAGGAACTGACTCTTGGGACAGGATGCCATAGGAGGATAAGGATGAGAATAGATAAAAACATATTGTACATATTGGCATTTTTTGGACTTATGCTCATAGTTAACAGCCTTATAATAAGCCCCATGAAGGAAGAAAATAGGGACTTGGCCCTACAAATAGAAAGCATAAAAAATAATGATAGTCCTGATGACCAAGATATGGCGAGGTCTATTAGGAGGTCAAAGAAGGGACCTGATATGGCTAGGGACCTTGGCCTATATGAAATGTCCAACAAGGACCTTTCAATTGAGTCTATGGAGGTCATGGAGGGAAATGAATACAGGCAGTATGAAATAAGCCTATCTGGCAAGGGAGATTCACTTTTGAAGTTTGTCCAGGGTCTAGAAACAATGGACAAGAGGCTGGTTGTAGACAGTATTTCCTACGATGGTCAGGGCCAATCTAAATATGTAATAAAGCTGCATTTTTTTGATTAGAAGATATCTAGTAATTAATATAATTAAGACTATATTGTCAGATTAAATTGACTGTGATATAATTTAAAGTATTGTTTATTATTTTGTAGTAGGACTTGTGTTCGTATATATTTAATAAAGCAATATTTATGTGTGAAATATCTTTTAATAGAAAAAAGTAGGGAGCAGTTGCATATGTTGAATAGAAACGATTTGTGCCATTGTGGAAGTGGTAAAAAATATAAAAAGTGTTGTATGGACAAGGATCTGGCAGACCACAGGATGGTCTTGGGCCAGAAGACTTTGCACGACAAAAAGCAGAAGGCAAACGAGGCATACTCAAGAGCTATTATTGGACTTAGTGAGTCTCTAGAGGACCTAATTGAGAGGGATGAGAACTTTGCCAGCAAGGAAGAGGAAGCAAGAAATATATTCTTTGATAATATGATTGTCAACAATATAGCTTCCAATAGGTTCTTTGCGTCATACTTCTCATACGACTATATGGTTGATGGTGAAAATACACCTGCCATGTATGTATTAGGTCATAAGAAATTTAGTAAAAGTGATAGAGAAATAGTAGTTAACTGCCTGAACTCTCATCCAAGCTTGTTTGTTATTGATAGCTTTGAGGGTCTAGAGGTGGTTATTAGGGATGTCTTTACTGGTATCCAGTACTATACTCTTGATGCAGAAATATTGGCAGGATTTGAAGTTGGCCAGTACCTGTTGGCTAGGCCAGTAAAGGTTGGAAATATATACGTATTGACTGATTTAACTATCAGAATCCAGGAGGATGCCAAGGACTACATCTATAATGATGTGATGAATGAGTACAAGGGTGATGTGAACAACATAGCTAATATAGACTACTTTGTATCTATAAATTCCCTATACTTCTATAAGCATATGCTGAACCTGTTACAGATGAGTGACTATAAGGACGACATGATGGAAGAAAGCCTACATGACCTAGAGTCTGATGAAGAAGCTGGGTCAGCTTCAAACCTAGAGGACCTGCTTAGGTCAAAGATTGAAGAGGAAGATATCCTAGCAAGTGTAATGGACCTATGGTCAGAAATTTCATCCAAGCTAAATCTAGCAGGGGCAGAAAATGGATGGGCTTCAGGACTTGAATACTATTATAGGAAGTCTATAGGCCAGAGTATTACCCAAAACTCTATAGCTCAGAAGTACGATGTTAGCACTAGTACCCTAGCCAAGAGAAATAAGGAAATACTAGCAGTTGTTGAAGGTGAATAGGAGGAAATATGCAGTTAAAAGTAGGGAATAGTATACCGGTATCTACTAATTTTATAAAATCACATCCAGCTATACCAGTTTACAATGGTGATGAGAGTATAGAAAACCTATTTGCTGTTATCTACCATATAGAAATTGGATACAATAAGGATGGTAGACAAGAAGTTCTTCAGTATGTGATAGTTGACTACAAGGAATACTCACTGGCACCTGACAACAAGGGCGCTATAATAGATATAGCCAATCAGTATTGTAGGGACAAGGGCATTGAAGACAATGAAAATCTTGAAATCAAGCTACTTGACGATGAAATAGCTGAAAACTTTATTGAGAAGATATTCAATAATATGAAGGTTATAAGAGGCTTGATTACTAAGGACTAAGCCAACTCAATGAGATGATAAGACTAAATTACAGTATTTCTTTTGTGATTTAGTCTTTTTTATATATTTTAGAAGGTCAGTATTTAGGTATAGCCAGCCTATTTTAAGCTTGCTAGACCAATAGTTCGCGACCGGGCAAGGAGGAAGTATGTTAAGAGTATCTAATATAAAAATTGATATAGACCAGCCAATAGACCTAGTCAGGTCTAAGCTGTGCAAAAAACTAAGAATTCATGATTCTGATATTATTGACTACAGCATCTACAAGGAATCAATCGATGCCAGAAAAAAAGACCAGATTAGCTTTGTCTATACCGTAGATGTAAGCCTTAAATCAGAGAAAAAAATCTTGGCAAGAAAGCCAAAGGATACAGTATTTATAGAGTCAAACAGGTACCAAGATGTTAAATCAGGTCGAGAAAACATGGAAAACCCACCACTTGTAGTCGGTGCGGGACCAGCAGGACTTTTTGCCAGTCTAGTTCTAGCCCAGAGAGGCTATAGGCCAATTTTGTTGGAAAGAGGCCAGGATGTTGATACTAGGACTGCCGACATAGACAAGTTTTGGGAGACAGGCATTCTAAATGATAGGTCCAATGTCCAGTTCGGCGAAGGAGGGGCAGGTACCTTTTCTGATGGTAAGTTGACAACCAGGATAAAGGATATAAGGAGTGAAAAGGTCCTAAGAGAGTTCGTACTAGCAGGAGCACCAGAGGACATCCTATATTCCCACAAGCCCCATGTTGGCACTGATATCCTAAAAAATGTAGTAAAAAATATAAGACAGGAGATAATTCGTCTGGGTGGCCAGGTTAGGTTTTCTAGCCAGCTAACTGATATAAAAGTAGAAGGCGACAGGATAGTGTCCGTCATAGTAAATGACCAAGAGGAATTGGCCTGCCAAGACCTAATACTGGCTACAGGCCATAGTGCCAGAGATACCTATAGGATGCTAAATTCAAGAGGAATATATATGGAGCAAAAGCCTTTTGCAATCGGGGCTAGGATCGAGCATCCCCAGGACCTAATCAACAAGGCTCAATACGGAAAATTTGCAGGCCATGAAAGGCTGGGCGCAGCAGACTATAGGCTGACTAGCCAGGTTGAAAATGGCAGGAGTGTCTATACATTTTGTATGTGTCCGGGAGGAAGTGTAATAGCCTCAGCTAGTAGTCAGGGACACCTTGTTACAAACGGTATGAGTGAGCATGCTAGGGACCTAGAAAATGCCAATAGTGGACTTTTGGTCAACATCACAACAGATGACTATGAATCAGACCACCCTCTAGCAGGTATAGATTTTCAGGAAAAATATGAGGCTATGGCCTTTGAACTTGGGGGCAGCAATTACCAGGCCCCTTGCCAGCTAGTTGGAGACTTTTTAGCGGGGAGACCATCCGTGGAACTTACTAGCGTAAGGCCATCTTATAAGCCAGGTGTAAGGCCTACTGACCTAGCCCTTTGTCTGCCGGACTTCGTAGTGGAGGCTATGAGAATGGGTATTTTGGATATGGACAAGAGGCTCAAGGGCTTTGCCATGCCGGATGCAGTCCTTACCGGTGTGGAGACTAGGTCATCAGCCCCAGTTAGGATAAATAGGGACAGGAATAGTCTCAAGTCCTTAAATATAAGCAACCTTTACCCCTGTGGTGAGGGGGCAGGCTATGCAGGTGGCATAGTAACTGCTGCAGTCGATGGTATAAAGTGTGCAGAAAAAATAATTGAAAAATATTCGCCTTTAGATACCAAAAATGGTGACTAGTGGTATAATAGAAATAATAGATTTTTTATTATGGTAATAAAACGGCTGTGGTAGAGTCGTCTAATAAATAAAAGGTAATAGAGGAGGCAATATGAGTAATATTAAATTTGATTACAGTAAGGCTGAGAAATTTTTAGCTAAGAGAGAGGTAGAGGCTATGCAACCATTTGTTGACCTAGCGCATGACCTATTGCATGAGGGTAGGTCTTTAGGTAATGACTACATTGGTTGGATTGACCTTCCAGTTAACTACGACAAGGATGAATTTGCCAGAATTAAGAAGGCTGCAGACAAGATCAAGTCTGATTCAGAGGTATTGGTAGTGATAGGTATAGGTGGTTCTTATCTAGGTGCCAAGGCAGCCATAGAAATGTTGGGTAAAAATTTCAAGAACAATCTTAGCAAGGAAGAGAGACAGGCTCCAGAAATATACTTCGCAGGTAACAGTATAAGTTCTTCCTACCTACTAGACCTGTTAGACCTAGTAAGGGATAGGGACTATTCTGTAAATGTAATATCTAAGTCTGGTACTACAACTGAGCCAGCCCTTGCCTTTAGAATTTTCAAGGAAGACCTAGAAAAGAGGTATGGTAAGGAAGGTGCAGCCAAGAGAATATACGCAACTACAGATGCAAAGAGGGGGGCTCTTAGGAGCCTAGCTGAAGCAGAGGGTTATGAAACATTTGTAATACCAGATGATGTAGGTGGTAGGTTCTCAGTTTTAACTGCAGTTGGTCTACTTCCAATTGCTGCGGCAGGCTTTGATATAGATGCCATGATGAAGGGGGCAGCAGATGCCAGAGAGGAATACTCTGTCAAGGATATTGAAAAGAACCAGGCCTACCAGTATGCTGTTGCAAGGACGGTATTACAGAGAAAGGGCAAGGAAACTGAACTATTGGTTAACTACGAGCCACAGCTACAGTATTTTGCAGAATGGTGGAAGCAGTTATTCGGCGAAAGTGAGGGTAAGGACCAGAGGGGTATTTTCCCTGCTTCTGTAAACTTCTCAACTGACCTACACTCAATGGGCCAGTATATACAGGATGGTAGAAGATTTATCTTTGAAACTGTAATCAATGTTGAGAACCCAAGAAGGGATATTGAAATAAAGTTAGACAAGGATGATTTGGATGGTCTAAACTACCTAGCAGGTAGGACTGTTGACTTTGTAAACCACAAGGCCTTCCAGGGCACATTGTTAGCCCATACAGATGGGGATGTGCCAAACCTAGTTCTAAATGTAGCTAGACTAGATGAGTACACATTTGGCCAGATGGTATACTTCTTTGAAAAGGCTTGTGGCATAGGTGGAGTTATCCTAGGAGTAAACCCATTTAACCAGCCAGGAGTAGAGGACTACAAGAGAAATATGTTCGCCCTACTAGGTAAACCAGGCTATGAAGAAGAAAAGGCAAGATTAGAAGCTAGATTATAGTTTTCATAGGCCCAAAATATAATATAGAAAATGATGACCTCTTGATTGGTTTAATTGACCAGTCAAGAGGTTTTATGTGTTGTTAGAGGCTGTTCAATATGTTATAATAAAGGTTAGTAGCAATTTTATATTAGATTGGAGATTAGTTATGGCGAAAAGTATGACAGGATTTGGTATAGGCGAATTTAAGGACCAATACTACAATCTTTCGGTTGAATGCAGAACAATAAATCACAAGTATTTAGACATAAATCCTAGGATCCCTAGGAAGCTATCTTTTTTAGAAGATAAGCTGAGGTTTTTAATCAAGGACCACCTTGGAAGGGGTAGGGTTGATATATTTGTTAAGTTCGAGACCGTTACTTCAGTCGGGTCCCAACTAGTATACGATGCTGAATTAGCTAAGCAGTACTACCATATTCTTAAGAATATCAAGAGTGACTTTGGCTTGGAAGAGCCTATAAGTCCGGTTGATATAGCCAAGTTTCCCGATGTAGTCAAGATTACAGAGGCCGAGGATGATGAGGAAATCTTATGGAATATGCTGTCTGACGCTGCAAACAAGGCCCTAGAAAACCTGTGCAATATGAGGATAATCGAGGGGAAGAAGCTAGAAAAGGATATACTTGCTAGGGCAGACCTATTGGAAAGGTCTGTATGTGACCTAGAAAAGTATACTGATACTATTGAAAAAGAATACAAGGACAAGCTGTATGCCAGAATAAGTGAACTCTTAGACGATCCTAAGGTGGTAGACGAGTATAGGCTAGCCCAAGAAGTGGCTATATATGCTGACAAGTCAAATATCACAGAGGAAATAGTTAGATTTAAGAGTCATATAAACCAGTTGAGAGATACTGTGACAGCAGATGAATCTGTTGGTAGGAAGATGGACTTCCTAATTCAGGAAATGAATAGGGAAGCAAATACCATGGGATCAAAATCGTCTGATGTAGCCATAGCCAACCTGGTTATCAATATGAAGGCAGAATTGGAAAAAATTAGAGAACAAGTCCAGAATATAGAGTAGTTTGGGGGATAATATGATTAATAAAAAAGGTTTATTACTTGTTGTATCCGGTCCAAGCGGGACTGGTAAGGGGACTATTTGTAAGGATATAGTTGCCAAGCATGAGGATATCAACCTGTCTATATCAGCAACCACTAGAAAGCCTAGGGTTGGTGAAGTCGAGGGCAAAAGCTATTTCTTCAAGACCAAGGAAGACTTTGAGGATATGGTAGACAAGGGAGAATTTTTAGAGCACGCTATGATTTATGACAACTACTATGGTACGCCTAAGAAGGCTATTTTTGATGAGCTTGATATGGGTAGGGACGTGATTCTAGAGATAGAAATGCAGGGAGCTATGCAGATCAAGGAGGTATATCCACAGGCTGTATTTATATTTGTCTTGCCACCTAGTCTACAGGAATTAAAAAATAGGATTATAGGCAGGGGCACTGAGACAGAGGAACAGATAGAAAAGAGATTTAATAGTGCTTACGATGAAATTAAGCTTCTTGGGGACTATGACTACTTCATATTTAACAATATAGTGGAGAAGTCCTCAGAGGAGATTTTAAATATATTAGAGGTTGAAAAGAACAAGGTCAGCAGATACAAAAAAGATATATTAGATATGTTTGAGAAGGAGATAGAAAATGTTAAAACCATCATTAAATGATATAGTAGAAAAGATAGATAATAGGTACTACCTAATAGCAACAGTTTCAAAGAGGGCAAGAGAGCTAGTTAACAAGGAAAATCCCCTAATAGATATTGATACTAATAACAAGCCAGTAGTAATAGCTAGTGAAGAGATAATAGCTGGTAAGGTAGACTATAGGCTGCTTACTGATGATGAAATTGAGGCTAAGGAATTGGCCCACAAGCTAGCCCAGGAAAAGAAATTATTAGAACAGGACTAATCATAAGCCGTGTCTAGGACTAGGAAGACAAGTCTAGTTCTAAACAAGCTACTACAACTATAGAAATTTAATGAAAAACTATGTAAAAGGAGTCTATTAATATGCTAAGTAATAAGACTATTATAGTAGGCGTTACAGGTGGTATAGCAGCCTACAAGGCCTGTGATGTCGTGAGTAAATTGAAAAAGTTGAATGCAAATATCCATGTAATAATGACTGAGTCTGCCTGTGAATTTGTGAAACCAATGACCTTCCAGACCTTGAGTAATAATTTTGTTATAAATGATATGTTCAAGGAACCAAAGACATGGGAGGTAGAGCATATAGAGTTGGCCAAGAAGGCGGATGCCTTTTTGATAGTACCAGCAACAGCCAACTTCATAGGCAAGCTGGCAGCCGGCATAGCTGATGATATGCTTACTACTACGGTAATGGCCACAAGGGCACCGGTGATAATTGCACCAGCCATGAATACGAATATGTATACAAACAGGATAGTCCAGGCAAATATGGACAAGCTGGAGGACCTAGGTTATAGGTTTATAGACCCATCGTCAGGAAGATTGGCATGTGGAGATATAGGTGCGGGTAAACTGGCTGATGTAGATGATATTCTAGCCTTTATAGTCGACTTTTTTGAAAAGGAGTCTGAAGCTAAAGACTTGGCTGGTAGGAGGATAATGATAAGTGCCGGACCTACCATAGAGGCCATTGACCCAGTTAGGTATATCACTAATAGGTCTAGTGGTAAGATGGGCTATGCAATAGCCAAGAGGGCAGTTGCCAGAGGTGCCCAGGTTACCCTGGTATCAGGCAAGACAGACCTAGATATTCCTAAGGGCTTGGCCAAGTTTATCAGCATAGAGAGTGCAGATGACTTGTACGAGAATCTGATAAGAGAGTTCGACTATAATGATGTTGTTATCCAGAGTGCTGCTGTGGCGGACTACAAGCCAAAGTCTTACTCAGACAAGAAGATAAAAAAGAAGGATTCCGACCTGAGTATAGAATTATGCAGAAATAAGGATATAGCCCAGGAATTAGGAAAGATAAAGGGTGATAAGGTCTTGGTAGGCTTTGCTGCCGAAACTAATGACGTCTTGGAAAATGCGGCCAAGAAGGTTAAAAAGAAGAATCTTGACTTTATAGTAGCCAATGACCTGACAATGCAGGGGGCTGGCTTTAGTACAGAAACTAATATAGTCAAGATAATAGAAGCCGATGGAAGTATTAAGGAATATCCAAAGCTACTTAAGTCTGAAGTAGGAGATATAATTCTGGATAAGGTAAGAGATATATTAGAAAATAAGTAGGATTAAGATAGCTAAATGTAAATGTTGACCCTTTACCATTTAGCTATTTTTACGATTTTATAAATATTCAAAGGGAGGTGATGGAAGATGTATATAGATTTAATACTTAGGAATATGAGTAGGTTTGCTGATATGCTATTTACATATAAGCTTCCATCTGACCAAGAGGACAAAATCAGGATTGGTCACAGGGTCAGTATACCCTTTGGAAGGTCTAATAAGCCTATAGAGGCCTTTGTAGTAGCAAAGAGAGATAGTCTAGGACCTGGTGATATAGGAGAGGATAAGATCAAGGAAATATTTGAAATCCTGGATGTGGAGCCCATGCTGAGCGAGGAAAATATCCGCCTAATAATGTGGATTAGGAATAGGTATATGTGTACCTATATGGATGCCCTTAACCTTTTTTATCCAAAGGGCTATAGGCTGGAAGCAAAAAAGATTGAAAAGGATGGCCAGGTAGTCTGGACCTATAAGGACAAGAAGAACGAAAAAAAGCTAAGCTACCTGTCCCTAAGGTACGACCTGGATACAATAGACCGGATAGTAGGAGAAAAAAGGTATAGGCTGGGGCCAAAGCAGGTGGATATAATCAAGTTCCTAGGCCTTAACAAGTCAGTTGAATCGAGAAGCCTAATGGAAATCCTGGGGGTTTCCAACCAAACTATCAAGAGCCTAGTAGACAAGGATTTGATAGAAGTTAAGGAAGAAAACTACTACAGGCGGTCAGAAGCCAGATTTAGGTCAACTGTCAAGAAGATAAGTCTCAACAAGGACCAGGTCCAGGTGGTCGACCAGATAAAGGAAGGATTTTTCCTAGATGAAAAGAAGCCCTACCTCCTACATGGTGTAACTGGTAGTGGTAAGACCGAGGTATATATGGAGTTGATAGAATATAGTCTAAATCAAGGTTTGGATAGTATTTTATTAGTACCAGAGATAGCCTTGACACCCCAGATGATAGCTAGGGTTAAGGCTAGGTTTGGAGACATAGTGGGAGTATTCCATAGTGGCCTGTCAGAAGGTCAAAAGCACGATGTCTACAGGGAAATTAAAAACGGCAATATCAGGGTAACTATAGGGACTAGGTCGGCATTATTCCTGCCATTTCGGTCACTAGGCCTGATAATAATAGATGAAGAGCATGATATGAGCTACCATTCTGAGATGACACCTAAGTATTCAACTATAGAAGTGGCCAGGTATATGTCTCTAAGGCAGAATATATGCCTAGTCATGGGTTCGGCAACACCATCTGTGGCAGACTACTACAGGGCTGACCATGGTGAATATAGCCTATTAGAGCTAAATAATAGGGCCAATGAAAGGGCCATGCCCCAGATAGAAATAGTTGATATGAAGGCCGAGATAAATAGGGGTAACAGGTCGGAAATCAGTAGGGTCCTAGAGGATGAGATAGTAAGGACTGTAAATGCTGGTAACCAGGCAATTCTCTTCCTAAATAGGAGGGGATATGCAAGTTCTGTAACCTGTAGGGAGTGTGGTCACGTAATTAAGTGTAAGAGGTGTGACATATCACTAACCTACCACAAGTTTAAAAACAAGGGCCTATGCCACTATTGTGGACATGAGGAGGACATACCAAGCATGTGTCCGGAATGCTCTAGTACAAATATAGGTGTCTTAGGCTTGGGAACAGAGAAAATAGAAGAATATATAAATAAAAAGTACCCGTCTTTTAGGACTCTAAGGATAGACAAGGACACGACCTCCAAGAAGGGCCAGCTTGAAGCTATCCTAGATGACTTTAATAGACAGGAGGCAGATGTTTTGATAGGAACTCAAATTCTTAGCAAGGGCCATGACTTCGAAAATGTAACCCTAGTTGGTATAATTTCAGCGGACATGATGCTAAATTATCCGGACTTCAGGTCCTTTGAGCAAACCTACCAGCTGATAACCCAGGTGGCGGGCAGGGCAGGAAGGGGTCAAAAGAAGGGCCATGTAGTCCTTCAGACCTACAATGTGGACCACTTTGCTATAAGACATGCAGTAAATTATGATTACAAGAGTTTTTACAAGGATGAAATCAGGCTTAGAAGGGCCTTTGGATATGAACCCTTTAATAATATGTTCAGACTGGTTTTTTCGGGTAATAACTATAATATAGTTAAAAATAACGCCACAAAGTTTACAGAAACAGTCAGGTATCTTTTAGAGGCCAGATCAATCGAGGTCAAGGGTATACTTGGGCCTAATGAGTGCTCAATCAACAAGATAAACGACCGGTACAGGTGGCAGGTTATTATAAAGGATGAGGTCATGGACGTCAAAGAAATCAAGTCTATGCTGAGATATATTTGTATCAGCAAGTTTGACCAGATATTCGACAAGGATATCAATATAAATATAGAGATTAATCCAAATAGTTTTATATAGTGTAGGAGGAAGTAGAAATGGCAATACGTAATGTACTAAAGATGGGAGACCCCATTTTGAATAAAAAATCCAAGCAGGTAGTAGACTTCAATGACAGGTTACATACCCTACTAGATGATATGGCAGATACAATGTACAAGGAGGATGGGGTTGGTCTAGCAGCTCCCCAGGTAGGTGTACTTAGGAGGGCCGTTGTAGTGGATGTTGGTGAAGGCTTAATAGAGCTTATCAATCCAGTTATAGTTGAGTCTTCAGGCCAACAGACAGACCTTGAGGGTTGCCTAAGTGTAGTTGATTATGTAGGAGAGGTTACAAGACCAAGCTATGTAAGGATCAAGGCTCAGGACAGGTATGGTAAGGAAATAGAGGTAGAAGGACATGGCTTCTTGGCTAGGGCTTTCTGCCATGAATTAGACCATTTGGAAGGAATTTTATTTGTTGAAAAAGTAGAAGAAACAGAAAAGGGTGAATAATGTGCGTATAGTTTTTATGGGAACTCCTGAGATAGCAGTGCCTTCACTGGAGAGATTGATTAGCGATGGTCATGATTTGTGTGCCGTAGTGACCCAGCCAGATAGACCTAAGGGAAGGGGCAAGAAACTAGCTTTTTCACCAGTCAAGGAAGCTGCCATGAGACATGAATTAGAAATACTACAACCTGAAAAGGCTAGCCAACCAGACTTCTTAGACAGGCTAAGAGAATTAAATCCGGACCTTATTGTGGTGATAGCCTTTGGACAGATACTTAGGAAGGAGGTCCTAGACCTACCCAAGTATGGCTGTGTAAATGTTCACGTATCCCTATTGCCTAAGTATAGGGGGGCTGCCCCAATAAACTGGGCAATCATAAATGGCGAAGAAAAAACTGGTGTGACTACCATGTTTATGGATGAAGGTCTTGATACAGGTGACATCATCCAGATCAAGGAATTTAGACTAGATAATGAAATAAATGCAGGCCAGCTTCATGACATAATGATGGATGAAGGGGCAGAGGTTTTGAGCCAGACGGTAAGGGCTATAGAGGATGGAACTGCTAATAGGACAAAGCAAAATGATGATGAGTCTACCTATGCACCTATGATGGATAGGAATCTTGGCCATATAGACTTCAAGAAGTCAGCAGTCAGCATCCATAACCTTGTAAGGGGTACTGTACCATGGCCGGGTGCCTGGTGTGAGAGCCCTTATGGAAAGATAAAGATATGGAAGACTAGGATTGGCCAAGGACAGACTGACAGGGAGCCAGGTACCATTGTTTCTGTAGACAAGCAGGGTATAGAGGTTGCCTGTGGAATGGGTATGCTTTTGATAGAAGAGATACAGATGCCTAACAAAAAGAGGATGCATGTGTCTGAATATATAAAGGGAAATACTATAGAAATAGGAAAAATATTGAGTTAACAGGAGGGATAAGTATGTATCCTTATGGATTATATATGGACAGGACTTTCTTGATTCTGATACCGGCAATATTGCTGAGTATCTACGCATCTTTCAAGGTAAGTTCGACTACAAAAAAATATTTTAAGGTAAGGGCCATGAAGGGGATGACAGGCCAGGAGGTGGCTAGGAGGATACTAGACTCCAATGGACTATCATCAGTACCTGTAAACCCAGTACCAGGTTCCTTGACTGACCACTATGACCCAAGGGGTAAGACTGTCAGTCTATCTGAAGAGGTATTTTATGGGACTTCCATCACTTCGATTTCGGTTGCAGCCCATGAGTGTGGACACGCAATCCAGGACAAAGAGTCTTATGTGCCTATGATGTTTAGAAGTGCAATAGTTCCAGCAGTTAATTTCGCATCTTCTGCATCATGGATAATTATAATGATGGGTTTCTTTGTAAGTAGGCAGTTCTTGTGGCTAGGAATAGTCCTATTTTCAGCTACAGTTTTATTTCAGGTAGTTACTTTACCTGTTGAGTTCAATGCCTCATCAAGGGCTTTGAAGCAGTTGGAAAGTCTAGGTATAGTGGGCCTAGATGAGCATAAGGAAAGCAAAAAGGTATTGAATGCAGCAGCCTTAACATACGTAGCAGCAGCTCTTGCATCGATCTTACAGTTAGTGAGGTTGGTCCTGCTTGCTAGAAGTGATGATTAGGTCTGCAGTATATAAAAGTAATGTGACTATATGCAGATGTGTATAGTCACATCTATTTGAAGGGAGATAATATGTCAGCTAGGTATATAGCTTATAAGATATTGTTTGATATAGAGGTCAACGGAAACTATTCCAATATGGCTCTTAATAAGTTCCTGAATGAAGCCGACTTAGATGACCAGGACAAGGGTTTTGTCACAGAGCTAGTATATGGCATACTTGAGAGGAAGAGGTGCCTGGACTATATGATTAACAAGGTATCTAAAATCAAGGTCAGGAAGATGCAGCATTCTGTCAGGCTGGTCCTGAGGATGGGAACCTACCAATTGGTACATTTGGATGGTGTAGCTGACTATGCGGCCATAAATGAGTCCGTAAACTTAATCAAAAAACTAGATAAGAGGTCTGCTTCTTTTGTAAATGCAGTCCTTAGAAATATTTCTAGAAGTCTAGATGATATCAAGTCTATCAGACTAAATACAGTAGACAACCTAGCTATATACTATTCCTATGAGAAGTGGATAGTTGAAGGTCTGGTCAAGGAATATGGATTTGAAAGGACAGAGGCTATACTAAGTGCCCTATCCCAAAAGCCAAGTATATACCTTAGGGTAAATAGGACCAAGCTAAGACCGGAACAATCAATGGATGACCTTGTAGGGAAAATAGTTGAAGACCTGAGAGGCCAGGGACTTGAAACTAGTAGGATAGATGGAATTGAAGAGGCTATCAAGGTCAAGGGCCTAAAGTCTATAGACAAGCATCCTTTATTCAGGGAGGGTTATGTAAGCGTTCAGGATTTAAGCTCTATGCTGGTAGCTAGGATAATGAACCCCAAAAGAGAGTCAAGGGTCTTAGACCTATGCGCTGCTCCGGGTGGTAAGTCTACCCATATTGGAGAGCTCATGGAAAATACTGGTCAGGTCATATCACAGGATATATTTGACCACAAGATTAAGTTGATTAATACCTATGCTAGGAGGCTGGGCCTTAAAAATATGGAGGCCAGGCTAGGAGATGCCCTGGTCCTTAATGAGGGCTACATAGGCAAGTTTGACTATGTCCTATGTGATGTACCCTGTTCAGGCATGGGAATAGTAAGGAGAAAGCCAGAAATCAAGTACAAGAAGGAGGAGGAGGTCCTAGACCTACCAGGCCTTCAGTACCAGATTTTGGAAAATGCCAGTGCCTACCTAAGGGAGGGAGGCCAGATAATATATTCAACCTGTACTATTTTTAGGCAGGAAAATATGGATGTGGTGGACAAGTTCTTAGCCAACCACAAGGATTTTTCCCTAGACAAGCTAGGGTCTATCAAGGAGCTTTTGGGTCTAGGTGACAAGGCCATAGTAAAGATCTTACCAGACCAATATGAGATGGATGGATTCTTTATTTGCAGAATGAAAAAAATTTAAAAATCAATAAAGGTGTGGTATAATGTATAAAGGAAAGATTGTGCTCAAAAACTTGACAGAAGAAGAGCTTAAGGATTTTCTAGTGTCCATAGGAGAGAAAAAGTTCAGGGGAAGTCAGATATATTCCTGGATATATAGGAACATTAGGGACTTTGATGAAATGAATAATATACCTAAGTCTCTTAGGGCTAAGCTAGAGGAATACGCAATAATTGGAAATATAGAAAAGGACCTACGTTTAGATTCCAAAATTGATGGTACTAAAAAGTACCTATTTAAGCTAAATGATGGCAATATAATTGAAACAGTAGCCATGGACTACGATACGAGGCTGACTCTTTGTGTGTCCAACCAGGTTGGATGTAGGATGGGTTGTAGATTTTGTGCCTCTACCATAGATGGCCTATCTAGAAACCTAGAAGCATGGGAGATATTAGACCAGATTATCAAGGTCCAGGAAGACCTGGGCAAGAGGGTGTCTAATATAGTCATGATGGGAAGTGGTGAGCCACTTGACAACTATGACAACTCTATAAGGTTTTTGAAGCTGGTAAATGAAGAAAATGGACTAAACATTGGTAATAGACATATTACCCTATCCACTTGTGGTATAGTCGATAGGATAAGAGACCTGGCTGACTTGGAAATTCCAATAAATCTAGCCATATCTCTCCACTCTCCCTTTGATGAGGAGAGACAAAAGATAATGCCTGTTGCCAACAAGTATAAGATAGATCAAATAATAGAAGCTTGTCATTATTATCTTGGCAAGACTAACAGGAGGATTACCTTTGAATATTCCTTGATAAAGGGGGTTAATGACTCCAAAAAGGAAGCAGAGAGGATAGTCAGATTACTGAAGGGAATGTTGTGTCATGTTAATCTAATCCCTATAAATCCAATAGAGGAAAGGGACTTTGAAAAGCCTGACATTTTATACATAAACAAATTTAAAGCTTATTTAGAAAAGAATAATATACCTGTTACTATTAGAAACTCCATGGGGGCAGACATCAGTGGTGCCTGTGGTCAGCTAAGGAGGAGTGTAAGTAAGAGGTAAAGGAGGACTCGTATGGATTTTTTGTTTAAATCTCATATTGGAATGGTCAGGAAAAATAACGAAGACTATTGTAAGGGTGAGATAATAGAAGTCGGCGATGGTAGTGAGATAGGAATTTTTGCCATAGCAGATGGTATGGGTGGCCACAACAAGGGTGAGGTTGCCAGCCAACTAGCAGTAGAAAATTTAATAGAATTTTTTAATGATAACTTAATACAAAATGGAGTAGTAAAAATTGATTATATAGAGGATATAATTAAGCAGGCCTATAACACTGTCAACTCTATGGTATATGACAAGTCCAAGGAGGACATAATCTATGACGGTATGGGCACAACCCTAACACTTGCAGTTGTTTACAAGAATAAGGCCTATATAGCCAATGTTGGTGATAGTAGGTGCTATGTATTGAAAAATGGTGGAAGACTAGAAAAGATTACTTACGACCACTCAATAGTAGAGGAGTATGTAAAGGCCAATATAATAACTGAGGAAGAAGCTAGGAACCATCCCGATAGAAACAAGATAACAAGGGCGGTCGGAACAGAGCCAGTTGTATTGGTAGACATATACGATGTTGACCTTGAGGAAGGTGACAAAATATTGTTGGCTACTGACGGATTGACTGGGGCTGTTGATAGAGAAGATATAGAGCAAATATTGTTGAATACAGAGCTTGATGATCCTACCCAAGGCCTAGTAGACCTGGCCAATGAAGCATCGGGCAAAGATAATGTTACTGTAATAATAGTTTTGGTATAAGGTGGTGTTATTATGGGAGCTACAGTATTAGGAAATAGATACGAGATATTAAGAAAAATTGGCGACGGTGGAATGGCATTTGTATACCAGGCTAGGGACAAGCTTTTAAATAGGATTGTTGCAGTAAAGGTATTGAGGCCAGAATTTGTCGATGACCAGGAATTTTTGGTTAAGTTCAAGAGAGAGGCAGAGGCCGTAGCCAGCCTATCCCACCCTAACATTGTGAACGTATACGATGTCGGTGAGGATGGAAAGGTCCACTATATAGTAATGGAGTATGTGGACGGACAAAATCTAAAGGAAATCATACAGGATGAAGGTCGTCTTGAGGAATATACTGCCTTGGATATAGCCAAGCAGATAGCTAGGGCTCTGAGTGCAGCCCATAGGAATGGTATAATTCACAGGGACATTAAACCTCATAATATATTGATATCAAAGGATGGTAGGCAGGTAAAGGTTGCAGACTTTGGTATAGCAAAGGCTGTCAGCAGCTCGACTATGACAAATATGGGAAGTGTAATTGGGTCAGTCCACTACATTTCACCTGAGCAGGCCAAGGGTAAGCATCTAACAAGTAATGCAGACCTATATTCTCTAGGTATAGTCCTATATGAAATGATTATAGGTAGGGTACCTTTTAGTGGTGATAGCCCTATATCTATAGCCTTGAAGCATATAAATGAGGATATAGCCTTTACAGAAGAGGATAAGATAAATATCCCAAATAGTGTAAGGACAATTATCAGCAAGATGACACAGAAGGAACCTGCTAATAGGTACCAGACAGCTGAAGAGTTGATAGAGGATATAGAATTTGTAGAGAGGAATATAGACCTACCATATATAAAGGACTATAATAACTTCGCTACGACTGATGTAGATAGGAGAGATCCTGAGATTTTCAATGGTAGAAAGCCAGTCCAATATGATGATTACGAGGACGATGACTACTATGATGAAGATGGAGATGACTATTACGAGGACGATGACTACTACTATGAAGATGAAGATATAGACGATGACTACTACGAAGAAAAGCCTAAGTCTAGAAAAGAAAAGAAGCAGGAAAAGAAGAACAAGGCCAAGAAGAAGGAAACACCAAGGGCTCGTAGGAGACTGAAGATACTTGCAGTAATCCTAATAATGATCCTTATAGGCTATGCAGCCTTTTTCATGAAATACTTTGGACTTGGACTATTCAGCAAGGATAATTCAGAAAATGTTAAAGTGCCTAGCGTTGTGAACATGACTGTTGAAGAGGCCCAGAAGAGTCTAGAGGGAACAGGTCTAAGGCTAGTTGTCAAATCAGAGGAGTATAGTAATGGTGTCAGCAAGGATAGGATAATTACACAGACACCTAGTGAGAATACTACCCTAAAGAAGGGAGACTCTGTGAGTGTAATAGTCAGCAAGGGTAATTCAAAGGTTCCTGTACCAAATGTGGTGGGCCTAAAGCTTTCTCAGGCAGAAAAGCTATTGAATGACAACAAGCTAATCTTAGGAAATGTTAAATACGAATATAATGATGCCGAAGAGGGCACAGTATTAAGCCAGAGTCTAGTTGGTGGTTCAAGTGATGAAGGTCAGAAGGTATCCCTAGTTGTCAGCAAGGGTAAGAAGGCAAGTCAGGAGAGACCATCTATAATTGATGATAATGACTCAAGTGATAACGGGGCTATTATCAATGACAACAGCGGTAGGGACATAGACCCTTCTACAGGCAGGACATCTAGGATTACTAGGCCAAATGGCAGGTCAGGTAATAATAGCGGCAACAACAGTGGTAATGGAAGTAGTATAATAGTACCTGATAATGGTTCAGATTCTTCAGGAGGTACTACAAGCGAAAATATTATTGGTGGAACTAACAACTAAGATAATTTAGACAATATTACTAAAGTAGATTATGACAAGGAGTTGCCTAGCTGGTAACTCCTTGTTTTTAGGAGGAGATTTAATGAACAAGGTAGCATTGGTAACTGGAGGCTCCAGGGGAATTGGTAGGCAGGTAGCCATCCAGCTTGCAAGAGAGGGCTATAGGGTATTAATAAACTACAACAAATCTAAAAGCGAAGCCCAGGATACCTGCCAACTGCTAAGGTCAGAAGGCTGCCAGGTAGAGATTTTCAAGGCAGATGTATCAAAACAGGACCAGGTCAAGGCCATGTTTGAATTTTGTATAGATAGGTTTGGTCATATAGATGTATTGGTAAACAACTCAGGCATCAGCTATGAGGGATTGCTTACTGACATGGAGGAGGAAGATTGGGATAGGATAATGGACATAAATCTAAAGTCAGTCTTCCTATGCTCCAAGGAAGTTCTAGCCTATATGGTATCAAATCACCACGGTAATATAATTAATATATCCTCAATGTGGGGACAGGTAGGGGCATCATGTGAGGTTGCCTATTCAGCATCCAAGGCGGGTATGATTGGTTTTACAAAGGCCCTGGCCAAGGAGGTTGGACCATCAGGCATAAGGGTAAATGCTATTGCCCCAGGTGTGATCATGACAGATATGATGAAGGACTTCTGTCAAGCAGATATAGACTACCTAAGAGATGAGACACCCCTAATGAGGCTGGGCCAGCCTGAAGATATAGCTAATCTGGTTTCATTTTTGGCCTCTGACAGGGCTGACTTTATTACGGGCCAGGTCCTAGCCAGCAACGGTGGTTTTGTCATTTAAAGAACTTTAATTGACAAGTTACTTGTGTTATCATATAAGTAGTGATAGATACTGGGAGGTAGAATGAAAGACGGAATAATAATCAAGGGTATCAGTGGATTTTATTATGTAGAGGTAGGCCAGGACCTATACGAATGTAAGGCTCGTGGTATATTCAGAAAAAAGGGACTTAGCCCTCTTGTGGGGGATAGGGTTGCAATTAGCATAATAGATGAAACAGATAAAAAGGGTAATATAGAAAAAATATACGAAAGAAAAACTGAGCTGGTAAGACCACCAATAGCTAATATTGACAAGGTCTTAATAACCTTTTCAGTTAAGGAACCAAGTCCAAATATGGTTCTTTTAGATAGGTTTATAGTTTTTTCGGAAAAGGAAAATTTAGATATAAGGATTGTTTTGACCAAGGTTGACCTGGACAAGGATGGGACTATAGTAGATAGGATAGTTTCTGACTATGAGAAAATAGGCTACAAGGTCATACCTGTAAGTGTTGAAACAGGCCAGGGTGTAGACCAGGTTAGGCATGAACTAGGAGGATGTATATCTGTATTTGCGGGCCAGTCAGGTGTAGGCAAGTCGAGTATCCTAAATGCCATAGAGCCTGACTTCAAGCTTGAAACTGCAGAAATTTCACAAAAGCTAGGCAGGGGTAAGCATACAACTAGGCATTCTCAACTATACAAGCTAGGTCCAAATGCCATAGTTGCGGACACACCAGGCTTCAGTTCCTTTGACCTAACTGATATAGAAATTGAAGAGCTTCAGGAATACTTTATAGAGTTTGCCAATTACCAGGACTGCCGCTTTGGGAACAAGTGTATCCACAAGAATGAGCCGGCCTGTGGAGTCAAGGAGGCTCTTGAAGCAGGACAAATATCAGAAAGTAGGTACAAGTCTTACCTACAGATACTAGATGAAATAAATAATTTGAAAATTAGAGAGCTTAGGAGGAATTTATAATGAAATTAGCACCATCAGTTTTGTCAGCAGACTTTGCTAGACTATTAGAATCATGTAAGAGGGTAGAGGCAGCAGGTTGTGAATACCTACACCTAGATGTAATGGATGGTCATTTTGTACCAAATATTACATTTGGGGCTCCAATCATTAAGAGTCTGAGAAAGGACCTAAATATGGTGTTTGATGCCCACCTAATGATATCAGATCCGGACAAGTTCTTGCCAGATTTGGCAGCAGCTGGCTGTGACATCATTACGGTCCACTATGAAACTTGCACCCACCTACATAGGACTATACAGAATATCAAGTCATATGGTATTAAGGCGGGAGTTGTCCTAAACCCAGCTACACCAGTCTGTATGATAAAGCATATCCTAGGAGAACTAGACATGGTCCTATTGATGTCAGTTAACCCTGGCTTTGGTGGACAGAAGTTCATACCCGAGGTCCTAGACAAGGTAAAAGAACTAAAAAAGATGATTGATGACAAGGGACTAGACGTGGGAATCGAGGTAGATGGGGGCGTTACAAGTGAGAATATCAAGGCTTTGGTAGATGCAGGTGCTGATGTGCTAGTAGCGGGTTCAGCTATATTTGGTAAGGAAGATATTGACAAGGCCGTAATGGATTTAAGAAGAGCAGTAGATGGAGAATAAATGGGAACACTGATAAGCGATATAATTCATGGCAAGACTGCCTGCCTGGTCCTAAATGGCCAGCTAGAAGACTATGACTATATTAGAGAGGTCATGGATTACAATACATATGAATTAATAATAGCTGTAGATGGTGGTGCAAACCACCTATACAGGCTGGGAATAATGCCCAACTATATATTGGGCGACCTAGACTCAATTGATGATGATATCAGAAGCTACTATGAGGCCTCAGATGTTGTCTTTAAGAAATTTCCTACTAAGAAGGATGAGACAGATGCTGAACTGGCAGTATGGATGGTCGAGAAGGAGGGTCTCCTGGGCATAGATATATATGCAGCCCTTGGGGGACGTATTGACCACGAGCTAGCTAATATTCAGCTCCTATACTATATATTGGATAGGGGTATGTATCCTAGGATCATATCTGAAAGGGAAGAAATATACATCCTAAGAAATGAAGAAATGAACTTGAAGGGTAGTATAGGAGATATTGTATCTATCATACCTGTAAAGGGTGATGCCAGAGGAATTACCCTTGCCAATATGGAATACAGCGTTGAGGAGCTAGACCTTAAATACTCGGTAACAAGGGGTATTTCCAATGTGATGTTGGCTGAAGATGCCTACATAAATGTAAGGGACGGCTGTATACTGGTTATAAAAAATATCAAAAATAAGTAATAAAATTATATGGAAAAGAGGTGCCTATGAAATCATATAATATATTAGTTGTAGATGACGAAAAGGAAATAGCCGATGTCGTCGAAATATACCTATTAAACCAGGGTTATAAGGTTTTTAAGGCAAACAATGGCCTAGAGGGTATGAAAATAGTAGACAAGGAAGATATCCACCTGGCTATTATAGATATGATGATGCCTGTAATGGACGGGGCAACTATGATAATGAAGCTGAGGGAAAAGCACAACTTCCCAGTAATTATCCTATCTGCCAAGTCTGAAGAGGTAGACCAAATAATGGGCCTAAATATAGGAGCAGACGACTATGTGAACAAGCCCTTTAAGCCGCTTGAGCTTTTGGCTAGGGTCAATTCCCAGCTAAGAAGGTATACCAAGTATATGAATATCAGTGACGGTGATGCTGGTGAAAAGGAAGATGAAGGCCTTTATATTATAGGTGGTCTAGAGCTTAATGAGAATAAGAGGACAGTGAGTGTAGATGACAAGCCTGTCAAGATTACACCGATCGAATTTAAGATACTAAACCTTCTTATGAAAAATCCAGGCAGGGTCTTTTCTTCAGAGGAAATTTATGAGAAGGTATGGAATGAAAATGCTATTAATACCGATACTGTAATGGTTCATATAAGAAATATTAGGGAGAAGATAGAGCTTGACTCTAAAAAACCTAAGTATTTGAAGGTAGTATGGGGAGTTGGGTACAAAATTGACAAGATTTAAGATTAACGAAATTCAAAAGAAGCATATATTTACCCTTGGGGTTATACTTTTCATGCTGATCTTGGCCTTCAACATGATTAGAAGGTACCACTATGTAGAGACAAAGATATCCGAAATAAAGAACAATCCCTTTGAGACAGAGGAGTATGCATCTGATATCTTCAATTCTAACTATTATCTCTACTACAAGAGCTATCAGGCTGAAAAGAACAAGGAACTGTCACCTGCAGATATTTTTTTGAGTGAGGATACCATAAACTCGATAATTAAGAGTGCCAACATAGAGTACTATTCAGGTACCCTAGATGCAAACTCTGTTAAAAATGAGTTCAACCAGGTAGCAAATACGGACCTGGGACCTATGATCAAGGGGTCGGATGGGAATATAAAGTTTTCCTGCATAAATACAGAGACTGGCTATGCCTTTTCTAACTATGACTTTAAGGAGTCGGTGAACAATATCAAGAAGTATATGGAAGCCAAGTCAAGTGACGAGAATTATGCAAGTATAGTAGAGGCCTATAGGTCTTCAGATAAGAATATAAATAAAAACTTCAGAAATTGCATCATCTTAGAATACGACAAAGATGGCAGGTACAAGCTAATATATACAAGTGGATTCAATAGGCAAAAAATAGATGACTTTATGCTGGAGCATGAGTCAGAGAGGAAGATGAAGGTGGAATACAGCTTTGATGGAAATCTTCCGAGTGACTTTTTTGGCTATAGTACTAACCAAATAAAGAATAGGGTCTATATCTACGCAATTCCAAGAGTCCTAAATAATAATTTCTATACTAGCAGTGATACCATTAGCAATTATGTCAACAAGCTAGAGAGAAGTAAGTTCACTATGATAGATAAGATAGCCAGCTTTTTAATTGTATCAATCTTCATAATTACCCTTATCCTGCCTAAGGAGCTCTTGACAGGATTTTATGGTATGAAGAATATCTTCAAGTTGCCTTTTGAAATATTGGTAGGAATTATTATAGAGCTGGATTATTCCCTATTGAGGAATGACGTACCAGTAAAGATAGTCAGAGAGACCATAAATGGAAATATCCTCAAGGAGGTCATGGCCAATAACGTACCTATTTGGTTATCCAAGCAAGTGGTAAATGGTATAAATATAGCCTACTGGTTCCTTGTATTTCTGATAACATTTATATTTGCGGTCTGGGTCAGGATGGTGCTGGCAACAGGAATCAGAAAGTACTTAGCAAAGAAGAGTCTTATCATAAGGCTATTCATACTTATTTACAGATCTATCAGCTCTGGTATAAGGAGGTTTATGAATGTAGACTTTAGCAGGAGGTACAACAGGCTCTGCATCCTAGGTATAGTAATCATTAGCATTGGGTCTGTATTCTTAATCCTTAGTGGATTTGTGGACAGCTACCTGATCTGGCTTGCTATCATAGCAGTCTACTACCTGGTGGTTATCATATTTGAAAAGGTGGTAATTAGGGAGATAAGAGAGAGTGAAGATGACTACAATAGCTTATTTGGCCTAACGGAGAATATAGCCAATGGTAATCTTGATATAGATATTATGAGTCAAAATGTAGGTATATACGAAGAACTCAAGAGACAGCTTGTAAGTATACAGGAGGCCTACAAGAAGAGTGTAGAGGATGAAATAAAGAGTCAGAAGCTAAAGAGTGAACTGATTTCGAACGTTTCACACGACCTCAAGACACCTTTGACCTCTATAATATCCTATTCAGACCTACTAAAGAACGAGGAGGACCTATCAGAAAGGTCAAGAGAATATGTAGAGACCATATCCAGAAAGTCTGAGAGGTTAAAGGTCCTTATAGAGGATATGTTTGAAATATCAAAGGCCCAGTCAGGCAGTATTACTCTGAATATCAACTATATAGATGTAGTCGAGTTAATCAAGCAGTGTATCTGGGAGGTAGAGGACAGGTTTAATGAAAGCAAGCTAGTTTTGAGGACCAGGCTGCCAGAAAAAAAGATTATGCTTTACCTAGATGGTGAAAAGACCTACAGGTTATTCGAAAATCTTCTAGTGAATATGGTGAAGTATGCACTTGAGGGTTCTAGAGTATATATAGAGCTAGAGGAGGACCCTGAAGTAGTGTCCCTAGTCTTTAAAAATATTTCTGCTAGTGAAATAGACTATGACAGGGAAGAGATTACTGAGAGGTTCAGGCGAGGAGACAAGTCCAGAAATACGGAGGGCTCAGGCCTAGGACTATCTATAGCAAAGAGCTATGCCCAGGTCCAGGGTGGAGACCTTAATATTGACTTGGATGGGGACCTATTTAAGGCTATAGTCAGCTTCAAGAGGTCTGCCAACAATGGTGGTGAAAAATAAATAAGACAATGAGATGACACTTTTTGTTGATGATATAGTCTTGAGCTAATAAAAAACCCTCCTAGAGGATAACTAGGAGGGGGATATAGCTTAAGACTATTTTTTTGCCTTATTTACCATCCTATTTGTAAAGGTGAAAAATAGGATTCCGGTAACTATAGTAGCAGCCAGGTCGGCAATTGGGGCTGCATATAGGATACCATTTAGACCAAATAACCTAGAAAGGATTAGTATGGACGGTATAAGTATCAGGACCTGTCTAAGTAGGGTTAAGAACATGGCTCTCTTTGGTCGTCCTATAGCCTGGAAGAAGTTTGATCCTATAATCTGGAAGCCCAAGAAAGGAAGGATCATCAGCCAGGTCTGAAGAGCATGTACAGTGAATTCTACAAGGTCCTTGTCCTGGTTAAACATTGATACCATCAAGACTGGTATGGTCCTAATCAGGATAAAGCCAAAGCTGGTCATGCAAGTGGCAATAATAATGGCTAGTCTAGCAGCCTTGTTGACCCTTTCATAGTTTTTGGCACCATAGTTAAAGCTAACAATAGGCTGGAGACCCTGGTTTAGGCCTATGACTGGTAGGACTAATAGGGTTGCTATACTTGTGACTATACCCATACCAGACACTGCTATGTCGCCGCCATAGATGACAAGGGCATTGTTCAGAATCAGATTTAGGATACTACTAAATAGCTGGATCAAAAAGCCTGGCATACCCAAGCTTGTGATTTCAAGTGCCAAGTCCCTATCTAGCCTCATGTACCTAAGCTGGATCCTGTGTAGGGCATCTCTTTTTAGGAAGTGGTGGATACTCCAAACCATCGACACAAATTGGGATATTATAGTTGCAATGGCTGCCCCACTCATACCCATCCTAAAGGCGTAGATAAAGATTGGGTCAAGTATTAAATTTAGACCAGCACCAACCAACATGGTAATCATGGACATCTTAGGCTTACCATCAGCTCTTAGAAAATTATTCATACCCATGCTGACTACCTGAAATACTGTACCTATCAAGATAATCCTCATATATTCCTTGGCATGTGGCAGTATAGCTGGACTAGCTCCAAACCAAATTAGGAGCTTATTAAGAAAGACCTGGCCAAAGATTGTAATCAGTAGACCGAATATAATTAATAGGGCAGTTGCATTACCCAAGACTCTATCAGACTTTTCATAGTTTTTCTTACCTAAGTTTATTGAAAATAGGGTGGCACCACCTTGACCAAAGAGGATACCAGTTGACATCATGATGATCATGGCTGGGAAGCATATGGTAAGGGCTGCCAGACCATTAGCTCCTAGGTCAGGGCTGTTACCGATAAAGATCCTGTCTACCACGTTGTACAGGGCACTGACAAGCATACCAATAATGGCGGGTAGAGAGAACTTATATAATAATTTTAAAATGCTCTCATATCCGAGAATGTTATTATCTAGTGTCTGATTTTTATCAGTCATTTTTAGTCACCTTTCCTTTCTTAATTTTTTTCTTGCTATTTTCATTAAAATATTTTTCCGTATTCTCAACCATCTTGAATAGGAAGGAATATAGGAGGTTCTTTTCATCATCTGTAAGGCCGTCTGTTAGGGTACTTTCCCAGTTATGTAGGACTGAAAAAAGGTCCTCCTTAATGTCCATGGCCTTGTCAGTAAGGTAGATCCTATTTACCCTCCTATCTTTTTCGTCGCTAGTTTTGACTACTAGCCCCTTGACAAGCAGAGATTGGATAACCCTGGCTGTAGATGCCTTGTCTATATTAAGGGCACTGGATAGGTCGTCTTGCGAGCATCCGTTCTTGGCATATAGGGCATTTAAAAAGGGCTGCTCAGAGGCAGTTACATTTATAGATCTAAGATGGTCGTTTTTATAGATATTTCCCTTCCTGTAGAGGATGGATATCATACGTCCTGGATTGTTTTTCATAGCTATTATCTCCTGACTATCTCCTGTATTTTAAGCAATATATCATTTGAATGGTCTAAAGATATATTGTGGGATTAGTTGCTTAGTCAACCAATTACATATTTTACTAAATATTAGTTGCTTAGTCAACAATTTTAAAAATATTTTTTAAAAGTTTATTTATATGCTACAATAGGGTGAGATATATGTATAAATACACTCAGCTAAAGGCTGAATGCTAAAGGCTGAATAAGGAACTTATCCAGAGGCTTGAATAGAGGTAAAAATCTAATAGCGGAATAAAAATAAGAGAGTGTAAAGAAAATAAACAAAAAGCAAAAAGTAAAAACAGGAAAGTAAAAACAAGAAAGTAAAAACAAGAAAGTAGAAGTAAAAAGATAGAAATATAATGTTATAGTAAAGGTGGTATGGAGATTATGGTAAAGGCAATTTTTTTTGATATCGATGGTACACTACTGAGTATGAAGACTCACAGGGTGCCTGATTCTGCTAGGAGAGCCCTAGAAGAATTGAGGAGGAAGGGGATTAAGCTCTTCTTGGCAACTGGTAGGTCACCAGCCTGGTTAGGGTCTATAGAGGGTATGTTGGACTTTAAATTTGATGGTTATGTAATGCTAAATGGCCAGTATTGTATATTTGAGGGCCAGGTCCTAAGAGATGTTGCCATACCATTGGAGAGTCTAGAGCCACTTATTCCTTATATAGAAGAAAATAAGATATCGTGTGAATTTGTTGAGGAAGGTCATATGTATATAAATATTATAAATGATAGGGTATTAGCCTTTAGAGAGAAGATTGGTGGAACAGGCTACGATACACATGTAGAGGACCTATCCAGGATATATAGCCATAAGACCTACCAGCTTCTGGCCTATATAGATGAAAAGGATGAGGATGAATTTTTGGCTCATATGCCAAATTGTAAGGCTATGAGATGGTGTCCAGAATTTGCAGATATAGTTATAGCCGACGGTGGCAAGGACAAGGGTATAGAGGCCCTACTAAATCACCTAGGAATATCAAAAAATGATTGTATGGCCTTTGGAGACGGGGGCAACGACATATCCATGCTAGAATATGTAGGTAGGGGTGTTGCCATGGGAAATGCAAATCCACCGGTAAAGGAAAGAGCCGACTTCGTTACCAAGGACATAGATGATGACGGTATAGAATATGCCCTAAGGCACTTTGGTCTTATATAGATAATAGGACTGGGACAAATTATGGCCAAGATCCTGCAAAAAATTAATAAGTTATAATAGGGGACTAAAAATGTCCCCTGTTTTTTATTTTTTTAAAAAGTTGAATAAACGTTGAAATAAGTGGGCTTTAATAAGGTGCATCAAAAAGATAAAAAATAATTTAAAAATATTTTTAAAAAAGACTTGCAAAATTTGTCCCACTAGCTTATAATGAAATTGTGGGACGGATAAGATACATCTGGGACACAAATGGCCGGATAATTGGAGGAAGGTTTATGAAAAATTTAATAGAAGTTCAGAAGAAAATCATTCCTCAGGCTATTGACTTGATGGAAAAGAGATACGCCATACTAAGGCAGATAAATATCAGTCAGCCGATTGGCAGGAGGATGCTTTCTTCGGTCTTGAATCTAAGTGAAAGAACCACTAGAACGGAGATCGACTTCTTAAAGGACCAGAAATTTATCAACATAGATGTCTCGGGTATGACTATTACGAGTCAGGGACAGGACCTCTTAGAAAATCTAGAGGCTGTAATGGGCGATATAATGGGCATTAGTGATATGGAAGATAAGTTGAGGGAATTGCTTGAAATAAAGGATGTGGTGATAGCCAAAAGAACTGGAGATGACAATCTCAAGTCGGTTGCTAAAGCAGCGGCTGATTATCTCTTAAAAAGAATCAATGAATATGACATCATTGCTATAGCAGGTGGATCTACTATGAAGGAGCTGGCGGAGAATATATACACTGACCAAGACTACGAAGGAGTCAAGATCCTGCCTACAAGAGGAAGTGTTGGTGCAGAAATTGAGTTGCAGGCCAATAGTATAGCAGCGACTATGGCAAAGAGACTCGGTTCACAGGTCGAGTTTCTCTACATACCAGACAACCTAGATGGTAGTGCCAGAGAGGCCCTGATGTCGGTACCAGATATCAAGCGTACCCTGGACGACCTAAAGAAGGCAGACAAGATATTCTTCAGTATAGGAAGGGCGGATGTCATGGCCCTGAGAAGAGGAATGTCTGAAGCAGAGGTAGACCTACTAAAGGAAAAAAAAGCAGTAGGAGAAGCCTTTGGTTACTACTTCGATAAGGATGGCCAGATAGCTATGAAGCTAAAGACGGTGGGTATAGATATGGATATGTACAAAAATTCGAAGGATGCCAGCCTGGTATTTACGGGTAAAGACAAGGTAGATGCATTCCTAGCCTTGTACAAGATGAATAAAAATCTAAATCTAATAACAGATGAGGAATGTGCTAAGGAATTGATAAATAGGCTGTCCAAATAGAGATAGCAAGACAAAAGCAAAGATAAAAAGTAAAAACAAAGAGTAAAAACAAAATTGTGGTAAAAATGACAAAATCTTAATTCTAAAAGAATTAGACGATGTAAATTTGGTAGAATTAGGTAAAATAAAAAACAAAAAGTATTTTTGGAGGTAACAAAATGGTAAAAGTTGCAATTAATGGTTTTGGTAGAATAGGTAGACTAGCTTTAAGAAAGATGATGGAAGAAACTGACAAGTTTGAAGTTGTTGCTATTAACGACTTAACAGATGCTAATATGCTAGCACACTTGTTCAAGTATGATTCATCTCAGGGTAGATTCAACGGTGAAATTATTGTTGAAGAAGGTGCTTTCATAGTAAACGGACATGAAATAAAGGTAATATCTGAAAGAAATCCTGAAAATCTTCCTTGGGGAGACCTTGATGTAGATATAGTACTAGAGTGTACTGGTCTATTCACATCAAGAGAAAAGGCAGAAGCCCATATAGTAGCAGGTGCTAAGAAGGTTCTAATATCTGCACCAGCAACAGGTGACCTTAAGACAGTAGTATACAATGTAAACTCAGACATACTAGATGGAAGCGAAACAGTAGTTTCAGGTGCATCTTGTACAACTAACTGCCTAGCACCAATGGCTAAGGTTCTAAACGACAAGTTTGGTATAGTTGAAGGTCTAATGACTACAATCCACGCATACACAAATGACCAGAATACTCTAGATGGTCCTCACAAGAAGGGTGACCTAAGAAGAGCTAGAGCTGCTGCAGCTAATATCATCCCTAACACAACAGGTGCTGCCAAGGCAATCGGCCTAGTAATTCCTGAATTGGCTGGTAAGCTTGACGGTGCTGCACAGAGAGTTCCAGTAACAACTGGATCAATAACTGAACTAGTTTGTGTACTTGAAAAGAATACAACAGTTGAAGAAATCAACGCTGCAATGAAGGCTGCTGCAAATGAATCATTTGGTTACACAGAAGATGAAATAGTATCAAGCGACATAGTAGGTATCAGCTACGGTTCACTATTTGATGCTACACTTACTAAGGTAATGGATGTGGCTGGCAAGCAGTTAGTAAAGACAGTTGCATGGTATGACAACGAAATGTCTTATACTTCTCAGTTAGTTAGAACATTAGGTTTAGTTGGAAGTATGACTAAATAATATAGGCCTGGCTTTTAAGAAGATAAAGCCTCGTTGATGCAAGTTATTTTAGTCCGAGGTTAATCCCTCGGACTTTTTTGTTGAAATAAATATGTTATATTATTATAAAAAATATGTCTATGAATACAAATAATATAGGAATATATGATATAATATTTATAAAAAATTATGTATTTTTATCCGGTTTAATCGACTAAGCTGGACTTGTATTTATAAGTCAGATAATGACACAATAAGTTTAAAGGAGAAGTTCTATGACAATGCTTAACAAAAAGACAATTGAAGACATCAATGTGAGAGGAAAAAAGTGCCTAGTTAGATGCGATTTTAATGTGCCTCTAAAGGATGGTAAAATAACTGATGAAAATAGACTTGTTGGAGCTATGCCTACAATTAAGTACCTAATAGATAATGGAGCTAAGGTAATACTTTGCTCACACCTTGGTAAGCCAAAGGGTGAGCCAAAGCCAGAACTATCACTTGCACCAGTTGCAACAAGATTGTCTGAAATGCTTGGTCAGGAAGTTGTATTCGCTGCTGATGCCAATGTAGTAGGTGAAAATGCTAAGAAGGCAGTGGCTGAAATGAAGAATGGAGATGTAGTTTTACTAGAAAACACAAGATATAGAAAAGAAGAAACTAAGAATGAAGAAGGATATTCAAAGGAATTGGCGTCACTAGCTGAAATCTTTGTAAATGATGCCTTTGGTACTGCCCACAGAGCCCACTGCTCAACTGTTGGTGCAGGTCAGTTCTTAGAAGAAAGAGTTTGTGGTTACCTAATCCAGAAGGAATTAGACTTCCTTGGATCAGCAGTAGAGAATCCAGTTAGACCTTTCCTAGCTATCTTAGGTGGAGCCAAGGTTAGTGACAAGCTAGGCGTAATCAACAACCTATTAGAAAAGGTAGATACTTTGATCATAGGTGGTGGTATGGCCTATACATTTATCAAGGCCCTAGGTCACGAGATAGGAACATCCCTACTAGAGGAAGACAAGGTTGCCTATGCTAAGGAAATGATGGACAAGGCCAAGGCCAAGGGAGTAAACCTATTATTACCAGTTGATGTTGTATATGCTGACAGGTTTGCAGAAGATGCCCAGCCTCATATAACTGAGGGTAGGGATATACCTGCTGACTGCATGGGACTAGATATAGGACCAAAGACTAGAGAATTATTTGCCAATGCTGTAAGAGAATCTAAGACAATAGTATGGAATGGACCAATGGGAGTATTCGAATTCGAAAACTTTGCAAATGGTACAAAGGCTATTGCCCAGGCTATGGCAGATGTAGATGCCACAACTATTATAGGTGGTGGAGACTCAGCTGCAGCAGTAAATCAGATGGGCTTTGGTGACAAGATGAGCCATATATCAACTGGTGGCGGAGCATCGTTAGAATTCTTAGAAGGTAAGGAGCTGCCAGGTATAGTAGCCCTTGACGACAAATAGGACAAGCCAAGTTTTGTAAATAAATACTTATAATTAATAAAAGGTAATAAGGAGACAAATATGAGAAAGCCAATAATCGCTGGTAACTGGAAGATGAATAAGACTATCAAGGAAGGTCTTGAATTTATAGAGGAAGTAAAGGGGAAGACAGAAGGTGACGTTGAGGTACTAATCTGCGCACCATTTACCCTATTAAAGGATTTGAAGCTAGCAACTAAGGGTACAAATATAAAAGTAGGTGCTCAGAATATGCATTACGAAAATTCAGGAGCCTTTACTGGTGAAGTTGCACCAGCAAACCTAGTAGAAATAGGAATGGACTATGTAATCATAGGCCACTCTGAAAGAAGAGAATACTATGGTGAAACTGATGAAACTTGCAACAAGAAGGTATTAAAGGCTATAGAGGTAGGAATAGATCCAATTCTTTGCTGTGGTGAAACACTAGAGGAAAGAGAAGCTGACAAGACTATGGACAAGGTAAAGGGACAGATAATAGCTGGTCTAGCTGGTGTGAAGGCTGAAGACCTAGCTAAGGTAGTAATAGCATACGAACCAATCTGGGCTATAGGTACAGGTAAGACTGCTACAGCTGAACAGGCAAACGAAGTAATCGCCTATATTAGACAGGTAGTAAGAGATGTATACGGAGACCTTGCTGACCAGGTAAGAATCCAGTATGGCGGAAGTGTAAAGCCTGCCAATGTAGCAGAAATCATGGGACAGTCTGATATAGATGGTGCCTTGGTTGGTGGTGCATCACTTAAGCCAGCAGACTTCCTAGGATTATTGAAGTTTTAATAGATAGAAGGTAATAATTATGAAAAAACCAGTAGTATTAACAATAATGGATGGTTTTGGATATACACCTAATAAGGAGGGTAATGCCATAGCCTTGGCAGGAACTCCCCACCTAGATGCCCTATCTGCCAAGTATCCTCATACATTGATTGAGGCAAGTGGACTAGATGTTGGTCTACCAGGAGGTCAGATGGGAAATTCAGAGGTTGGACACACTAATATTGGTGCAGGTAGGATAGTATACCAGGACCTAACAAGAATAACAAAGGCAATAGAGGATGGGGACTTCTTTGAAAATCCAGCCTTGGTTGCAGCAATGGAAAATGCCAAGGACAAGAGCCTACATATACTAGGCCTATTGTCAGATGGTGGAGTCCACTCACATATAGACCACCTAAGGGCCCTACTAGATATGGCCAAAAGAAGGGGTCTAACAAGTGTATATGTCCATGCCCTTACAGACGGTAGGGACACAGATCCACAGAGTGCAATAGAATATGTGGGTCAGATAGAAGACTATATGAAAGAACTAGGACTGGGCAGGTTTGCCACAGTAGCCGGTAGATACTATGCTATGGACAGAGACCAGAGATGGGAAAGGGTAAAGCTTGCCTACCAGGCCATAGTTGAAGGTAAGGGACCAAGAGCCAAATCAGCATCAGACTGTGTAAAGGCATCATATGCTGAAGGTGTAAATGATGAGTTTATAGTTCCAACAGTGATAGAGGGACCAGATGGGTCTATAGGAAATATTAAGGCTGAAGATTCAGTTGTATTCTTCAACTTTAGACCAGACAGGGCCAGAGAAATCACAAGGGCTATAGTAGACAGAGACTTTACAGGCTTTGAGAGAGACCTAGTTCCAACTAAGTTTGTTTGTATGACTACGTACGATGCTACTATCCAGGATGTCCAGGTAGCCTATGGACCTGAGGATATAGTAAATACATTAGGACAATATCTATCAGATAAGGGAATGAAGCAGCTAAGGGCAGCAGAAACAGAAAAGTATGCCCACGTTACATTCTTCTTCAATGGTGGTATGGAAAAGCCTTATGAGGGTGAAGACAGGATCTTGATTCCATCTCCAAAGGTGGCAACCTATGACCTAAAGCCGGAGATGTCTGCCTATGACCTTTTAGACAAGTTATTGGCAGCCTTGGATGAGGACAAGTATGACCTGATTGTTGTTAACTTTGCCAACCCTGATATGGTAGGCCATACAGGTAGTATCGAAGCAACTGAAAAGGCTATAAAGACTGTTGACGAATGCGTTGGCAGACTATTTGAAAAGGTAATTAGCCTTGGAGGCAGTGGTATAATCACTGCTGACCACGGTAATGCAGAGCTAATGGTAGACCTTGAAACAGGTAGACCAATTACATCACATTCAACAAATCCAGTGCCATTTATAGTGGTGGGGGATGAATTTAAGGGAAGAGACCTATTGACAGGTGGTAGACTGTCAGATATAGCTCCAACCTTGCTGGCCATGCTAAAGATGGACCAGCCAAAAGAAATGACAGGTCATTCTTTGATTAAATAATTCGTTCAGTATATTTTAGAGAAACTTTTACAAATTTACCCATCAATTTATTTGTAATAAAAACAAAAGGTAACGAATATTTAGGTAAAAATTAAGTGATCGATAATAGTTTGTGATATAATATTAGTGATAAAAATTATAAGCGTTTTGATAACGAGAGGAGAGAGAATATGTCAGCTATTGAATTAGTTTATGCAAGAGAAGTTCTAGATTCAAGAGGTAACCCTACAGTAGAGGTAGAGGTAGTATTAGAAAGTGGTGCCCTAGGTAGAGCTATAGTACCATCAGGAGCATCTACAGGAGCCTTTGAAGCAGTTGAATTAAGAGACGGAGACAAGGGCAGATACGTCGGTAAGGGTGTATTAAAGGCTGTTGACAATGTTAATGAAATAATAGCTCCAGAGGTTGAAGGTCTTGATGCTTTTGACCAGCCAGGAATAGACGGTCTAATGATAGAACTAGATGGTACTCCAAACAAGGGTAAGCTAGGTGCAAATGCTATACTAGGTGTATCTCTAGCAGTAGCAAGAGCTGCAGCTGATGAATTAGGACTACCACTATTCCAGTACATAGGTGGAGTAAATGCTAAGCAGCTACCAGTTCCAATGATGAACATCCTAAACGGTGGCGAACATGCAGACAACAACGTAGATGTACAGGAATTCATGATCCTACCAGTTGGCGCTGAATCTTTTGCTGAAGGCCTAAGAATGGGTGCCGAAGTATTCCACGCATTAAAGAAGGTTCTTGCTGAAAAGGGACTAGCTTGTGGTGTAGGTGATGAAGGTGGATTCGCTCCAAACCTTGAATCAAATAGAGAAGCCCTAGAATTAATTGTTGAAGCTATAAAGGCTGCTGGTCTTGAGCCAGGTAAGGACATAATGCTAGGTATGGACGTTGCTGCATCTGAAATGTACAATGCAGACACTAAGAAGTACGAATTAAAGGGAGAAGGAAAGGTTCTTTCTTCTGAAGAAATGATAGACCTATTCGAAGGTTGGGTAAATGAGTTCCCAATCATCACTATAGAAGACGGTCTAGACGAAGAGGACTGGGATGGATGGAAGCTACTTACTGAAAGACTTGGTAAGAGAATCCAGCTAGTTGGTGACGACCTGTTCGTTACAAACACTGAAAGACTTGAAAGAGGTATAGAAGCTGGTGTGGCTAACTCAATCCTAATCAAGGTTAACCAGATAGGTACCCTAACTGAAACTCTTGACGCTATAGAAATGGCTAAGAGAGCTGGATATACAGCAGTTATATCTCATAGATCTGGTGAAACAGAAGATACAACTATAGCAGACATAGCTGTAGCTGTAAATGCAGGTCAGATTAAGACTGGTGCTCCATCAAGAACTGATAGAGTTGCTAAGTACAACCAGTTGTTAAGAATTGAAGAAATTGTTGGTGAATCAGCTAGATACGAACAGTTGAAGTCATTCTACAACCTAAGCAAGTAATAAGAAATTGATATGAACTTTAAGGGGGCTAATATTCAGGCCCCTTTTTAATGCTGAAATTAGTGGTAAGCCCCCTGATTTTGGTCAAAATTTCATATATATACTTTAGGCATGAATCAAATTAATAATAAAAACATCAAAAGTCAAAGAAATATTGTAATTACCCCCTTGATGTGTTATAATTAATCTTGGATTTTATAGAAGTAGAGTATGACGAAGGAGGACGTGATGTTAGGAAATATATTAATGGCTATACAGATATTTTTAAGTATAGTGATGATAATTGTAGTTTTACCACAACAGAGTAAGCAGAACCAGCCTCAGGTATTTATAGAAGATAGTTCTTCACAGGCTTATTTCAAGCCAAAGGGTAAGGAAGCCTTTTTGAACAAGATGACAAAGATAATTTCAGTATTATTTTTTATAAATGCAATAGCGCTTGTAATGGTAATGAAATAATTAATAAGAATGAAGATTGGTCGGCAGTGTCAATAGTTTGATGTTGCCGATATTTTTGTATATAAATCCATATATATGTTATACTAGAAGTGAAATTAGGTTGTTGACTAAGGAGGTGTTGGCAATTATAGATATGCTAAGACAGAGAGTGCTAGATTTAATACATGACCCATCCTACAAGCCTTTAAAAAGGGATGAACTGGCCAAGATTTTTGTAGAGCACCGTGACGATAAAAAAGAATTTTACAGGCTCCTAGACCAGATGAACAAGGAAGGAGACCTCTTTATAAATACAAGGAAAAAGGTGGCTAGCCTTGAAGCCTTTGATCTTAGAAGGGGGACATACAGGGGGACTAAGAGTAGGTTTGGCTTTCTAGTCTCAAACAAGCAAGATTTTGAGGATGTATTTATTGATGGTGACTCCAGGAAGGGTGCCTTCAATGGAGATGAGGTCCTGGTAAAAATAACCAAGCCAGCCAAAGGAAATAACAAGGCGGAAGGTCTAGTTGTAAGGATAATAAAGAGGGCCAAGCAAGACCTTGTAGGCCTATTTGTTAGCAACGGGTCCTATGGCTTTGTAATAGTAGATGATAAGAAATTTGACATGGACATATTTATACCTAAGAACTACTTTAGTGGGGCAAAAAACAATGATAAGGTGGTATGCAGGGTTACTGAATGGTCTACGGAAGAGGACAAGAAGCCAGAGGGCAAGATAATAGAAGTGCTAGGCCAAAAGGGGGATAGGTATGTAGAAATAGACTCCATAGTAAGAGCCCATGGACTAGTAGAGGGCTTCAATCCAAAGGTAATTAACCAGGTAGATAATATACCTGACCATGTCCTAGATGAAGAAATAGGGGGCAGGGAGGACCTTAGGGACCAGCTAATATATACCATAGATGGGGATGATTCTAAGGACTTTGATGATGCTATCTGTGTTGACCTCTTAGACAATGGTAACTATAGACTGGGTGTCCATATAGCTGACGTAACCCACTATGTGACAGAGAATTCACCACTTGATAGGGAGGCCCTAAAGAGGGCGACATCTGTATACCTAGTAGACAAGGTAATACCTATGCTACCAAAGAAGCTGTCAAATGGTATTTGCTCACTAAATCCTATGGTAGACAGGCTAAGTTTGTCTTGTATTATGGAGGTTGAACCAAAAAATGGCAAGGTGGTCAAGTATGATATAGCCAAGTCCGTAATCAGGTCCAAGGCCAGGTTGACCTACCACGAGGTCAGTGAAATCCTAGAAAACAATGATCCTGACCTGACTGCCAAGTACGCGGATTTTCTTGAGAGCTTTAAAAATGCAGGTGACCTAGCTGAAATCCTTAGGAAGAGAAGGTTCAAGAGAGGTGCAATAGACTTTGACTTCCCTGAATCTAAGATCCAGCTAGATAGCCAGGGCATCCCTATAAATATAGTCCCTTATGAGAGAAGGACATCAAATAAGTTAATAGAAGAGTTTATGCTTTTGGCCAATGAAACTATAGCAGAGCACTACTACTGGCTCAAGTACCCATTTGTCTACAGGATACATGAGGAGCCAGACCCGGAAAAGATTTTAACTCTTAGAAACTTTGTCCAGGCCAGGGGCTACTCTATGCGTATAGGAAGGTCTGAGGTGAGGCCAAGTGATCTTCAAGATGTCCTAAATAAGATTGAGGACAAGGAAACAAAGCAGGCTATAGGGACTATCATGCTTAGGTCATTAAAGCAGGCCAAGTATGCGCCTTCATGTGAGGGGCACTTTGGTCTAGCTGCCAAGTACTACTGTCACTTTACATCCCCTATAAGGAGGTATCCAGACCTCCAGATACACAGGATAATAAAGGAAAACCTGGATGGTAGATTCAACGACAAGAGGAGGGCCCACTATGAAGCAATCCTTGAGTCTGTTGCCAACCAATCATCAATCCAGGAAAGGAAGGCAGTAGATGCTGAAAGAGATGTAGATGACTACTATAAGGCAGTATATATGGAAGACAAGAAGGGACAGACCTTTGAAGGTCATATATCCAGTATTACTAGTTTTGGTATCTTTGTAGAGCTTGACAATGGTATAGAAGGCCTAATAAGGCTATCAACACTTGAGGATATGTATGAATATATTGAAAGTGCAAGTATACTCGTAGGTCAAAGGACAGGCAGGACCTTTATGCTGGGCCAGAAGGTCGAGGTTGAGCTAGTAAAGGTAAATGTAGATGCAAGAGAGATAGATTTTGAAATGATAGAAGGTGGTAAGTAATGTCGGGAAAAAAGATTCTAGCGACTAACAAGAAGGCTAGACACGACTATTTTATAGATGAGGTCTACGAATGTGGTATAGAACTAAAGGGGACTGAGGTCAAGTCAATCAGACAGGGTAGGATTAACCTAAAGGAAGGCTATGCATCAGTTGACAACAGTGAAGTATTCCTAAAGCAGGTCCATATCAGCCCCTACGACCAGGGGAACAGGTTCAATGTAGACCCACTTAGGACTAGAAAGCTCCTACTACACAAGGCCGAAATCAGGAAGCTGATTGGGGCTACGACTATAAAGGGATACTCGCTGGTACCAATGAGCGTCTACCTGAAAAATGGTAGGGTGAAACTTGAACTAGGACTTGGTAAGGGTAAAAAACTCTATGACAAGAGACAAGACCTGGCCAAAAAGGATGCTATGAGAAGGATAGAAAGAGAGTCCAAAGATAGGTATTAGAAACCTATGAATATGGTAAAATATGAGGACATTTTACTTGGTACAGGACGAATGGGGCAACTATAAGATTCTGTCTATAGGAAAGTAGGATACAATAAAAAAATAAAAAAAGGTGTTGACAAGTTTAGCAAGAAGCAATATAATAATACTCAACTAAATAAAGCCGATGATAAAGAGAGTAGCTCAGATGAATTTTCAGCGAGTCGGAGTATGGTGTGAGTCCGATATTGAAGTTTGAAGTGAAGAGAGCTTTTGAGGTTGCTATAGGAAATAATAGTATTGTAGCAGGTTCCCCGCCTTAAGGGTTTGAGAGGATAGTATATCTATCAATAGGAGTGGTAACGCGGAAATTTTTCGTCTCTTGGACATTTGTCCAAGAGACTTTTTTATTTGCGATTCCGGATAGCAGATAGGATTTTTGCAGAGCCACCCAATTAGATACTATAGGTTTCATCAGGTATCTAGTAGGTGGATGTCCTATCAACAAGAGTGGTAACGCGGAAGTTTTCGTCTCTTGGGCATTATGCCCAAGAGGCTTTTTTGTTTGTTAAAGGAGTGAGTATGATGAAGAAAAATATAAGTAAATTAATATTACTAGTAATGTCATTAGTACTAGTAGTGGGGTGTACAGCCTTAAAAAATTCTAATGAAAATAATAATGATAAGGCAGATGCTTTAAGTAAAATAAAGGCAAATGGTAAGCTAGTCGTAGGTACTGCACCAGGTTATCCACCATTTGAATTCACTGTAAATAAGTCAGGGAAAAGCCAGGTAGTGGGAGCAGATATAGACCTAGCCAAGAAAATAGCAGATGAAATCGGCGTAGAGCTAGAAATCAAGGCCATGGACTTTGATGCCCTTATAATGGCCCTTCAATCTTCCAAGGTTGACATGGTAATTACATCCATGACACCAACGGAAGAAAGAAAAAAATCTGTAGACTTTTCAGATGTATACTTTGAAGGAACAAATTCCATCATAGTAAATAGCAATTTCAGTAAGGATATCAGCAAAGAGGATGACCTAAAAAATATAGTCCTAGGAGTACAGAGGGGGAGTGTCCAGGAAATATATGCTAAGGAGGTCTTGAAGGCTCCAAAAATAAAATCCCTAACAGCCATACCAGACCTAATAGCTGATATGAAAAATGGTAATATAGATGGAATCATAGCCAGCACTGTAGTAGCAAAAATAAATGCCAACCAGTATGATGGACTTAAATTAATAGATGTCAACCTAAGTCAGGCCAACAAGGAAGAGGCAGCCATAGCCATTAAAAAGGGAGACAACAAGTCCCTTCTAGAAATAGTAAACAAGACTATAAAGTCATTAAAGGATAGTGGACAATACGGGGAAATTTTAAACAAGAATATAGATTTAGCGAGCAAGCAATAAGAAGGGGTGGAGAAAAGACATGAAAAATATAGATAATGGAGCAATAGCAAAGGATAAGAAAATTGTAAATGATGGAGAAATGACAAAGGTAGTCTTGGCCTATTCAGGAGGCCTGGACACATCAGTAATTATACCATGGCTAAAAGAAAACTACCAAAACTGCCAGGTAATAGCAGTTTGTGGTGATGTAGGCCAGGGAGACGAACTGGATATAGTATATGAAAAAGCCCTAAAGAGTGGGGCCAGCAAGTGCTATATAGTAGACCTGAAAAAAGAATTCGTCAAAGACTTCGTTTGGCCGGTCATAAAGGCAGGATCTAAGTATGAAGGCAAGTACCTACTAGGAACATCAGTTGCTAGACCCCTAATAGCCAAGGCCTTGGTTGATGTAGCCAAAAAGGAAGGTGCCCAGTACATATGCCACGGTGCCACAGGCAAGGGTAATGACCAGGTTAGGTTTGAGGTATCAATAGCAGCCCTTAGCCCGGATACAAAGATAATAGCCCCATGGCGTGAATGGGATATCAAGTCCCGTGAAGATGCCATAGACTATGCAAAAGACCACGGTATAGAGGTACCAGTCACTAAGAAAAGGCCCTACAGCATGGACAGGAATGTCCTTCACCTTAGCCATGAGGGTGGAGACCTGGAAAATCCTGAAAACGAACCAATCGATGACTTGTGCCTGATATGCACAAGGCCAGAAGAGGCACCGGACCAGGCAGAATATGTAGTTATAGACTTTGAAAAGGGCCAGCCAGTAGCCATAAATGGACAAAAGTTTGATGAGCCACTAGCCCTACTTGAAAAGGCCAATGAAATTGGGGCCAAGCATGGTATAGGTATATTAGATATGGTAGAAAACAGGTTGGTAGGCATGAAGTCCAGGGGTATATATGAAACTCCAGGTGGAACCCTACTGATGGAAGCCCACCAACTTTTGGAAAGCTTGACTCTGGACAGGGATACAGCATCTTTTAAGTCTCATATAGCCATTAAATATGCCCAGCTACTTTATGATGGCCTATGGTATACACCGCTTAAGCAGGCCCTGGATGCCTTTATAGACTCAACACAGGAGACTTGTACGGGTCAGATAAAGATGAAGCTATACAAGGGCAACTGCATACCAGCTGGAATAAAATCACCGTATTCACTATACAGTGAAGAAATAGCAACTTTTGGTGAAGATGATGTATATGATCAAAAGGATGCAGAAGGCTTTATACACCTATTCTCCCTACCACTAAAGACCAATGCCAGGATGAGGGCAAAGAGTGGCCTGGAAATATAGGTTATGGAAGCAAAAAATATAGGTAAAAAGTATTAGGCAAAATACATATGTAGGGGATATAAGTTAGAAAAATAAGGACAGGTTGACTGAGGAGGTTAAGATGAAAAAATTATGGGGTGGAAGGTTCCAATCTGAGACCAGCAACATTATGGAAGACTTTAATTCTTCTATTGGCTTTGACTGGAAGCTTTACCACTATGATATAGAGGGAAGTAAGGCCCATGTAAAAATGCTGGCTGAAACTGGAATAATAAGCAGGGAAGAAGCAGGACTAATAATTGGTGGTCTAGAGGCTATAGAAGCTGATATTGACCAGGGCCTGGTGGAATTTACCAGCAAGCATGAAGATATCCATATGAATATAGAAGCCCTTCTGATAGAAAAAATAGGTCAGGTAGGCAAGAAAATACATACAGCTAGAAGCAGAAATGACCAGGTAGCCCTTGATTTAAAGCTATATGCCAGGCATTCTGTGGACAAGCTATCAGGCCTATTGAGGGAGTGGATAGATATCCTGGTAAATATGGCAGAGGAAAATATTGATACAATAATGCCTGGCTATACCCACCTTCAAAGGGCCCAGCCCATATCACTGGCCCATTTTCTTATGGCCCATGTAGAAATGGCCAGAAGGGACCTACTTAGGCTAGAATCATGGAAATCTATCCACAATATCATGCCACTTGGTAGTGGGGCCCTGGCAGGAACGAGTTTTCCTATAGACAGGCATATGACAGCAAAAGACTTGGGCTTTGAAATGCCAAGTATGAATTCCCTGGACGGAGTAAGTGATAGGGACTTTGTAATAGACCTACTTGGAGCTTGTTCGGTGGGAATGATGCACTTGAGCAGGCTATGTGAGGAGCTGATTATCTGGTCTAGCCAGGAATTTGCCTTCATAGAGATGGATGATGCCTACAGCACAGGAAGTTCCATGATGCCACAAAAGAAAAATCCAGATGCCTGCGAACTGATAAGGGGTAAAACGGGTAGGGTATATGGAGACCTCTTGACTGTATTGTCTATGATGAAGGCCCTGCCACTGGCCTATAACAAGGATATGCAGGAAGACAAGGAGGCACTTTTTGATGGTGTAGAGACATGGACCAAGGCCCTGATGGTTGCCAAGCCTATGATGAAAACCCTTAAGGTAAAGAAAGATAATATGTTGAGGGCAACTAGACAAGGCTTCCTAAATGCTACAGACCTGGCAGACTACCTGGTTAAAAAGGGATTGACATTTAGAGACTCCCACAGGCTAGTAGGTGAAATAGTCTTCGATTGCATAGAAAAGGGCATTGGTCTGGAAGATATCAGCCTTTATGACTACAAGGCCTACTGTGACCTTATAGGGGAAGATATATTTGATAATATTGCTATTGAAGCCTGCGTGGAAAGTAGGCAATCCTTGGGAGGCCCTAGCAGGGACCAGGTAACCAATCATATTGAATTTGTTAGGGGATGGAATGTTTAGCTAATTAGGTCATATATAGAAGACTGTTAATTCAATGATGTGGATGGTCTAGATAAGTAGTATATAAAAGATATAGTTTTTTTGAGCGTAGGAGTAAAACTTCTACGCTTTTTTCAAGTGAGAAAATATATTTGCAGAAAACAGTATGATTTTTTTAAAGTATTTAGCTATATTTAGTAAAATTCATCGAAAAAAACTAAAAATAATGAATGTTATTTTCACTAAAAATATGATATCATTTAAGTAGGGCATTTATATGCTGTATTTTATAGTTACAAATTTATATTGGAATTTATTAGGTACAAGGAGGATCAAAAATGAAAAATAAAATTATATCTGGTATTGCAGCACTTTCACTAATTTCTATAATGGGTACAACATCAGCATTTGCCGTACACAAGGATGTTGAAGTATTCAAAGATATAAATGCGGGAACTCATTATACTGGTCATGGTGCGCATGCAAGTGAAGCGTTTTCAGGTGGAATTGAGTTAACAGACAGCAATAAATTACAAAGGGTTAACACTAAGAAGATTACTGTGTATGTTCCTATTTTTGGAAACTATGAGGGATATATAGAAACCTTATCTATGAGTGGTCTTACAGATAGTGGTTCTATGGGGACTGAGAAAAAGAGCATAGTTAGTAATCCTAGTTCAGTTGAAGATTATTATTTTAATTTTGATTCCACATTAAAGCCTTTAACAGCTAATGACGGATCAAAGTATTTTTCCGGAAAGGCTAATATAAAGGTTAGCTTTATACACAAAACTAAGCATGTAGATTTAAAAATAAAGTAAGAGACTATTAGGCAACTTATTAAATATGTAATTTGTAACTGTAAATTTTATGATTAAATATACGATTCAAGGAGGCTTATTATAGCCTCTTGGATTGTATAGATTGGAGGAAGGTATGTTTAAATTTAAAAAAATAGCATCATCTGTACTGGCAACAGTTTTATTTTTTTCTGGAAGTATAGTTTCTTTTGCTGATGAAGGTGACAATAAGATTGATTTTTTAATACCTGAATATGCATACAGTAATTTGAAGGATAAAAGTTTTTTTCATGAGGTTAGGCCTAAATATAGGGCACTCATTAAAAGTAATATTTTTAATTATAATCTTCCAACATATATTACGAAGATGACATTTGGAGAACAGGCGATACCTTTAATTGTAGGTGATGATGTTAGTGGTAAAAAGGATGTATTCAGTCAAGAAACTTTGATCACACCTCTGATGGGAGACCAAGTTGATGTTGAATATGGTATATATAATGATATACAAAAAAAATTCATATCCAAGAAAACTACAAGAGTAAATTTTATGGAAGATACAGAAGATTTACCAATGGACAGTGAGTACCCAAATTTTAGTGAAGGAGAAAGCAAGGTAGCAAGATTTGTAGATGGTTCTAATTATTGGCTAGGAACAGTAAAAAAAGAAAATGGTGGTTACAAAGTCACTATTGAAGTGAATGTGAAATCAAAAGATGGTAATAACATGGGAATGAACATGGATTACTATATGGGAGGGGAAAAATTAGAGACCAAAGATATAAAAGAAGATGTAGAAACTGATTCATCGTTTGGCGGAAAGTTTAAGGCATCTACAGGAAAGATTGAATTAGTCATAAAAAATTTAAGAGATCCAATAGAAATAACACGTAAATTTACAAACGCGAAGAATGAACCTTGGGGTGAGTCTAAGTTAAATCTAAGGATAGATCCATCTTTTGATGAAAAATCATTTAAAGAAGACTCTATTTTGATGGAATCAAAAAGTATAAGTGGTTTTCCATATCAAGATAAAATGATAGATTCAGGACATGAATACTACTTAGAAAACAAGTTTAACAATGGACCTAATACAATCAGTATGTCTTTTATGAAAGAGAGTGGATATAACTATAAAGATATATATAAATATACAATTGATGGCACTGAACCAACCCTAGAATCTAAAGTTTTAGAGACTAATGGTGCTTTTAAAACTTTAGAAATAAGCAGTGACCAAGGTAACATTGAGGGATTTGGTAGAGAATTGATATATGGTAAATATCCTGATGGTGGAAAGTTAAAAATCAAAATAAAATCATTTAGAGATGGAAAACCGAATTCAAAAACTTTTGTTCATACACTTACTCTGGATAAATTAAATGTCAGTTCGCTAGAAAAAGAGATTTCCTTAAATGGTGTCAAACATATTAGTAGGATTGGTGTATATGAGAATCTGTTTATGAAATCAATAGAAAGAACAATATATGCTGACACTAGTATTGATATTAAGAATATAAATTTAGATGAAAAAATTATTAAAAAAATAAATGCAAAGAATATAGGTAGAATTTACCCAGTGCAAATAAGTTTGGTTGATTCAGCAGGACAAGTAGCGGATATACCTTTCGGTTGGAATAATGAATATATTAATAAAAAGGCTGAAGGTAAGCCTATACTATTCACAATGATAGAAACTCTGACAGAAAATGAGCTAAAACCAATAAAAATAGGAAATGGAAACGAAATTTCTATTTATGAAGTAAGCGAAGGTGGAGATATTGAAAAAGTTGAAGCAGAAATAAAGGTTATAAACAAGAGTATTAACATAAAATTACCTACTAAAAAACCTACATCGAAATATATAATAGCAGAAGAAAATTCATATGACAAAGAATTGGATGAATCAAAAACGACTGCAAAATCAGAAATAGACAAGCTATCCAAGCTAAGCAATGAAGAAAAAACAAAGTATAAAAACAGGATAAATAATGCAACAACAAAGGCTGAGGTAGAAAAAATACTAAAAGAAGCCAAGGAGGCCAATGATAAAAATGTTATAGAAGATTTAGACAAGCTAAAAACAGATACTAATAAGGAAATAGACAAATTGTCTAACCTAAGTAATGAAGAAAAAACAAAGTATAAAAACAGGGTAAATAGTGCAACAACAAAGGCTGAGGTAGAAAAAATACTAAAAGAAGCCAAGGAGGCCAATGATAAAGAAGCTAACAAAGCCGAAGTTTATTCTGTTCCGGTTAGAATGTTACAAGCACATTCTGATACTGCTTCAATGGGTGAAAAAGCCCTTGATGGAAACGTGATAGTAAGAAAGAAGGACAATAAGTATTCATATGAAGTAAGCTTTAAAGGATTAGAGTTTATGAATATGTATGGACATCTATGGGAGTTAAATATTTATGATAGCTCCTTTACTTCATCAAAATCAGAGGCAAGGGTATTAAAGAAATTTATGGATAAAAACTTGAAGGGAAAACAAATGGAATTCCCTAAGGTTTATGCATTTGATAAAAATTCTAAGGAAGATACTATCCATATTGAAGTATATGTAGATGCTATGGATGCAATAAAAAATAATGCCCAATCCTATGATGATATAGTAAAAGGCGCAGGAAGGCAAAATGCCAGGTTGGTCTTAGATTGGAGTAAGGCTAAAAAAGTAGAAGATAATCAAGGAAATGATAGCAATGAAGTAGTAAAAAGATTGGCAGGAGATGACAGGTACGAAACTGCCATAAAGATAAGTAAGGATAATTTTAAGTCAGCAGACACAGTCGTTCTTGCAAGTGGTACTAATTCTGCAGATGCCTTGGCAGCGTCATCATTAGCAACATCAAAATCAGCACCAATACTTTTAACTAAGAGAAATGAAATAGGCAAAAATGTTTTTGATGAAATAAAGAGATTGAATGCGAATAATGTAATAGTAGTAGGTGGAAAAGCTTCCATATCAGAAAAAGTGGTTTCTGACTTGAAAAATAAAAATATTACTGTAAAAAGACTAGCGGGTGATAATAGATATGAAACTTCCTATGAAATTGCAAAAGAATTGCTAAGGTCAAACAAGGCTAAAGAAGCCATCGTAGTGAATGGTTTTAAGAATGTTGATGCCCTATCAGTATCTTCATTGGCTACAAAGGAGAATTTACCAATATTATTAAATGACGGAAATCGTTTAAGCAAAGATATAAAAAATATCGTTGAAGATTCAAATATTAAGAAGATGTATATAATCGGTGGTAGAACATCTTTACCAAGGAGAATAGAAGACAACATAAAGGCTCTTGATGTAGAATACGAAAGATTGGCAGGAGAAGACAGGTATGAGACGTCTTCAAAAATAGCAAAATATGCCTACGAAAACAGTGATAAGGTTATTCTTGCAAGTGGTGAGAATTCTATAGATGCCCTGGCAGCAGGTGTTTTGACAAAAATGGAAAAGGCTCCTATGCTATTGGTACAAAAGAGAAGAATACCAAAGAGTATTTCAAATAGGATAGAAGAATCCAAAGCGAAAAAATTCTTATTGATAGGTGGAGAAAAGACTATTTCTGATAGAGTAAAAGACAAGGTAGAAGGACTTCTTAAATAACATTTCTCTCTAGATATTTAATTAAGGGAGGGCTTATCCTCCTTTAATTAAATTTATCTAAACAGTCGTTTAAAAGGGAACTGTTGAAGAAGTATAAAATATTGATGGGAGGAAAATATAAATGTTTAAGAAAACATCATCTGTGGCCTTATCTTTGGCAATTTTATTGTCAACAGGTTCAGTAGCTTTTGCCAATCAAAATATTCAAGGATTAGATTTAAATGTGGTCGAAAAAATTAACACGAAAAATGTTAAGGGAGCTTCTAATCAAGAGGTAACGGATTTACAAAATGAATTAAAAAAATTAATTGACCAGGCAGAAGACACTGATACCTTGGTTTTGAAAACAGATGAAAGCATAAAGACTTTAAATGGGGTTGTTAATCAGATTAAAAATAATTTAAACAGTCAAGATGCAAATATTTTAAAGGAAGATAAAAAGAAGTTAAAGAGTGCATTAATTTCAATATCATCAGATATTAATGATATAAAAGATTTAAATTCTTTGAAAAAATCAGGTGAACTAGATGAAGGTGTATATAATGTACCTGTTGTTTTAAGAAACTTTGATAGTCCAGATCTTTTATCTATGGGAAATGATTGTTTATTACATAAGGCTAAGTTGATAGTAGATAAAGATAAAAATATTAAAATTAGATTTTGTCTAAAAGGTTTATATTTCATGTCTACATATGGTCATCTTGTAAATTTATGGTATTTTAACCCTAATAAAGAAGATTCACATAATGAAGAAGACCTAGGAGGAAAAATTAAGCCAAATATATTGTCATATAATGAAGAACTAAATTTAAATAAAGAGTTATATTCTTTTCCGAAGACAATTGAGATAAATATTGAGAAATTTAAGGATAACCCTAAAAGATATATTCAAGTAAAAGTTGATGCAATGGATGCAATAGCAAAGATAGATCCGTATAAGGATATAAATGATGATAGGGGATCGAAATTTGCTATTCTTACCCTTGACTATAGGTTTATTGAAAAAGATCCTACAAACAATGAAAATCCATATGGCCAAGATGACGAGTTAGGACAAGCTAAAAAAGAGGCAAAAATAAGTATTGATAATTTGTCAAAATTAGACTCAAATAGCAAGGCTAAATACAAGGCAGATATAGACAACGCCGAGTCAAAAGAAAAAATCAACGAGATACTAAAAGAAGCAAAGGATGCCAATGACAAAAAAGAAGCAAAGGATGCCAATGACAAAATTGAAAAGGATATTGATAAATCGAAAAAAGACGCAAAGTCTGAAATAGACAAATTAACAGACTTATCAAATGATGAAAAAACTAATTTTAAAAATAAGATTGATTCATCTACTTCAAAAGAGTCTATAGAAGCTATTGCCAAGGAGGCAAAAGACCTAAACAAGAAGAAAAAGGATAAAAAGAAGAAAAAGTCAGAAAAAATACAGAGGTTGTCAGGTGATAATAGATATGAGACTTCTGTTGAGGTAAGTGAAAAAAACTTTAAATCTGCAGATACAGTTGTTCTTGCAAGTGGTCAAAATATTGCTGATGCCTTAGTTGCATCATCATATGCCGATATTGAAGAGGCCCCAATACTATTGGCAAATAAAAATTCTATTTCAGATGAAGTTCTTGATGAGATTGAGAGGTTAAAGGCGGATAAGGTAGTTATTGTAGGTGGTCAATCCTCTATCTCTAGTAGTGTTGAGTCGAGATTGAAAAAAGAAGATATAAAAGTAACTCGTATATCAGGAAGTGATAGGTTTGACACTTCTGATAAGCTATCCCAGGAAGTTAGTAGACTATCTAAAAAATCCAGCCAGGCTATCCTGGTAAATGGATATAAGAATATAGATGCTCTTTCGGTTTCATCTCTAGCAACAAAAGAAGAACTACCTATATTACTGAATGGTAGAAATGCCTTAAATATGTCTGTAAAAAATAGGTTAAAACAGATGAATGTGAATAAGGTATATATAATTGGTGGCAACAATTCCATATCAAGTGACGTGGAAAAAGAGTTGAAGGGAATGCAAATATCAGTTGTAAGGTTATCTGGAACGGATAGGTATGAAACATCTGCCAATATTGCCAAGTATGCCTACAAGGACTTTGATGAGGCTATAGTGGCCAGTGGTGAAAATCCTGTTGATGCATTAGCAGCCAGTACACTTACAGGGAAAAAGGAAGCCCCAATACTATTGACGAATAGAAATAAGATTCCAAAATCAATTAAAAAAATTATTGAAGATATGGATATAGGAAAGATTACAATAGTTGGCGGTGAAAACAGTATTACTGATAATGTGATGGATGATATGGAGGATATGCTATAAGTTTTTAAAACTTTGATACTTCCATATGCCATTTAAAAAAGCAAAATAGGAAAAAGGATTTATTTCAATATGGGCTTAAGACCCATATTGATTTAAATCTTTTTTGTTATATATCAAATTATGAGATTTATAAAATTGGAGGTTAATAGCTTATGAGTATTAAGAAAAATAAATTTACCTTTATTTGTGCTCTTATTTTAATCCTAATGCCTATTACATTTTTGGCTTGTAAGCAGGATGAAATAGTTGCAAGTACTGATAAATTTGATATTAGGCTAAGTGAAGTTAATGATAATATAAAGTTGGCAAAATTTGAATATAATTCTATTTTTGATGATGATAGCTGGAAGAGTGTTGTGGTTTCATCTGACGGAAGTACGGAAAAATTTAAGAAAAGCGTTATAGATTATTTAATAATGAGTCATTATAAGGATGAAGAAAATAAAAAGAATGGGTATTCATATTCAGAAGAGGAATTAAATGATATGCTTGACAGTGCTAAGCAGAATATTGAGGAGGATAAAATAAAAAGCAATGAGTATAAGAGTCTGAATATAGATGACCACGTACTAAAAAAATATATCAAAGACAAGATGATTGAGAACAAGTATCAAGAAGAATTTAATAAAAGGGTCAAAATCAAAGAGGAAGATATAAAAAAATATTATAAAGACAAGATAAATGAATTTAAAGAAAAGGAATTTGATTGTTATCAAATTTGGATAAAGAATCCTAATGATAAAAATAAGGCAGAAAATGCTTATGAAGACTTAAAAAGGGGCACGGATTTTTCTACTGTAGCCAAAAAGTATTCAGAAGACGAAAACAGTAAGAATAAGGGGGGCTATATTGGAAAAATCAAAAAAGAAAATTTGATTCCGGAACTACGTGAAAAGGCTTTGACATTGAGGGATAAAGAGTATACTGGAGTAGTAAAAAGTAAGACTGGATATTTTATAATAAAAATTGACAACCAAAGAAATTTAACAAAAACATTGGATTCTTGTAGATCAAAAATAAAAGATGATTTGTTAGAAGAATTATATCAGGAAAATAATAAAAAGATAATTAATAAAATTGGAGTGAAATATTATAAGGATAATATAAAAAAAATAAATATACAGTTGTGAGGTTTTTAGAGAGTATAGAATTTTTTCTGTAAATGTGCCTTCTATGGTAATTTTGTCAATTTGAGCACCTACTATTAATATTGTTATTCATATAGGATTCATGGTATTATATTTGTGTTGTCTTTCCCATACTGGGCAACCAGAAAGGGGGGTGCGAACATGCAACAAGAATTAATATATCTATTAAAATCGGCGAAAAGGTATTATAATGAAGAGATAGAGAATATAGATTTCTAATTGAAGGGTCGCAAGTCCAACTACGTCAGATGTGGACAGGCTGATTCATTATATTCTTTATCAAAACTATAGAGAGGGTAAAATTTAATATTTTATAAGAGAAGAATCTATGAATATAAAAATGAAAAGAATATTATCTCTGTCTTTGGCAGGCTTTATAAGCTTAGGACCTGTTCTAAATACCTTTGCAGCTGGAAATATCGACCTTGTTGCCGGAAGTGATAGGATACAGACGTCGATAACAACAGCCTTAAAGGGTGGCTCAAGGATAGATTATGTAGTTCTTGCTAATGCCTATTCCTTTGCAGATAGTTTGAGTAGCGTAAATATACTTAATAGCCACCCAAAGACTAAGTTAATCTTAATAGGTAAGCAGACTGATATTACAGGTCAGATTAGAAAGATAAATCCCAAAAAGGTATTTATAGTAGGTGGTACTGACAGTATTAGTGATATAGTCCTTAAGGGAATCAATAATATAAATATACCAACCGAGAGAATTTCTGGCCAGTCAAGGTATGAAACAAATGCCAAAACCCTAGAGGGCTTTGAGTCTGTAGGTGTGGCAGATGGTAGAAACTACCCGGATGCCCTATCAGCATCACCGCTTTTGAAGAAGGAAAGACTTGGCCTAATGCTAGTTAATGGCTCAAAGCCATACAGGACTGACAAAATAGTTAAGTATACCTTTGGAGATAAGTCATCAATTATTCAAGATGGGGGAGAGAGGCTAGCCGGTACTACTCGCTATGAGACTAATGAAAAGATAAATACGAAGTTAGCTGATATGGGCCAGAATATATTAACATATGGTGGTAATTATGCAGATGCCCTTTCAGCTGTCAACCTATTAAATGGTAGCAACAAGATAGTTTTGCTCAATAATAGGAATATATCAAGCTTTAACGCCAAGCTTATCAGGGGAAATACCAACCTAGTAGTAGGTGGACTTTTATCAAATTCCATGACTCAGCTGGATAGAATTTCTAGGGGAGGTCAGCTGGATAATATTGACTCGGATGATCAAGTAAGCAATGAATACCCTAATTCCAATGATAATGACCCATTGACCTTTAGCTTTGATGGTAGGATTAATAGTCAAAAGGACCTAGATAGGTATATATTAGCTAGATTTGTAAATGGTATCGAGACAGCAGGCGAATCTGTAAGGATTGAAAATGATGATGTAAATGGAATTTCAACTGCCCTTAGCTATATTATAGAAGATACAGGATTTGTACTAAAGGCCTACAAGGGAAATGATAAGGTCTACCACTACTGGCTTAAGCCAGGACGATTTACAGACCAGCTAAATGGTAATCGCTACAACAAGAAGGACTTTGTAGACAACCTAAACCACATAAGAAATGATATAATGAATTCAGGTGCCTTAAATGAGCCTACAAACTATGGCAAGTATAGGAAGCTAACCCTATATTCAAAGAGGAAGTATTTCTATAGGCTTTCTAATTCTAGGGAATACAGGGAAAATTCTTCAAGCCCATATGCCCTATGGCAAAAGGGTACAGCTAGCTGTGCGGCCTTTACCTATTATAGTGACCTTGCAGCCATGCTTATGAGGATACCAAGCTTTGCCGTATTGGGTATGGACAACAAGGGAGACTATCACACAGAAAATGTCTTTTTAGACGAGGATGGCCAGGCCCACCAGATAAATACTACCGGGGTACCTGTAAGATACAAGGATGCATCACAGGATATTATAGACAAGACCCTTGAGCCTTCTATACATGACTACTATTACATAAGTGATTATAAGTATACAAAGGATAGGGACTTTTATCCAAAGAGGTTGGCTGCTATAAAGGCTGATTTTTATAAGTAATAAACTAGGGCTATGCTTTAAGCATAGCCCTCATTGTAGGAATAAAGAACCACCAGCTGTGCTGGTGGTTTTATCTTGCTATTTAGTTAAAATATGACCGGCTTAGTCTTAGCTAGGATAGGCATAAAATATAATCCTATCCGGTGCATCCCCTAGGTATCCAAAAGGATAGCAGGTGCAGACTATTAAAACCTCCTCGTCATATT